>Ga0310691_10000524_pt1 | contig 70205 bp, 51 predicted proteins | sample 176DNAGHGlowgp2_FD_203887 | JGI IMG/M metagenome (GOLD analysis project Ga0310691, IMG submission 203887) | Sheep rumen microbial communities from Palmerston North, Manawatu-Wanganui, New Zealand - 1766 DNA GHGlow gp2 (v2) (version 2) | ecosystem: Host-associated > Mammals > Digestive system >...
GCACAGTGATGTGTTCAGCTAAGCGATACTAATAGGTCGAGGGCTTGACCATATTCTTGGTTCGTTTTTCTCTCATCTCACTTCCCTTAGCTCCCTTTGTTCAGTTTTTTGGGTGCGATACAGATTCAAAGTATAAATCCCTTCTGTTTGAAGGGATTTTTTGTTTGTGTAATTTTAGTTTTTATGTTATATTATTTATATAAGGGAGGTTTTATATGAGTACAAATATGAAAATAGCGTTATTAATTGACGCAGACAACATTTCGGCTAAATATATCAAAACGATTTTTGACGAGCTTGCAAAGAAAGGAACAGTTACATATCGCCGTGTTTATGCGGACTGGTCATCTACAAGAACGGGTGAGTGGCAGAAGGTACTTGTTGACCATAGCCTTACTGCTATTCAGCAGTTTCCGTTTACAAAGGGAAAGAATGCCACTGACTCCGCTATGATTATTGACGCTATGGAAATTCTTTACAGAAATGATTATCTTGACGCATTCTGTATTGCAACGAGCGACAGTGACTTTACTTCAATAGCTAATAAGCTTCGTGAGGCGGGAATGTATGTAATCGGAATGGGCGAACAGAAAACCCCGATTTCTTTTGTTAATGCCTGCAGCGAGTTTAAATGGCTTGATGCTATTGAAATTGAAGATGATGCCGACGACAGCGGGGCTGACTCCGTAGTTACAAGCAAAAAGAAGATTGCTAAGGCAGTCGAGGATTACATCCGTTCCGAAAGCGGCGAGGTATATACAAGTGCATTGAAGAATTTTCTTAAGAATAAGTATCCCGGCTTCGACGAAAGGAACTACGGGTATTCAAGGTTTTCAAAGTTCCTAAATGATTTTGATAATATTGAGACATACGAAAGGGATACCAAGGTCCGCGTCAAGGGAACGAGGGTTGACAGCTCTGAAATTTTTAATTATATTGATTCTCTCAGGCTCGTATCTAAAAATAAAAGTATAAATATCGGTTTGCTTAAAACCAATATAGTCAAGAAATACCCGCATTTCAATGTTAAGGATTTCGGTTACAGCACTATGAAAAAGTTCCTTCAGAGCATTATGGGCGTAACAATCGACGGTGATAATGCAATTTTGCATAAAAAAGAAAAGAATAAGGAGAAATAATATGCCGTATATCAATGCTAAAGTAAGCAGTAAGTTGAACGACGAAAAAATCAACGCAATCAAAACAAAATTAGGCAAAGCAATTGAGCTTATTCCCGGGAAAAGCGAGGCATACTTAATGGTAAATATCGAAGATAATTGCCATCTTTATTTCAAGGGCGACAATTCAGCGCCGACCGCTTTTACCGAGGTTGCGATTTTCGGTTCTGCAAGTAAATCGGACTGTGAAAAACTGACAGAGGAAATCTGCAACATTCTTTCGGAACTTGCGGACGTACCGCCGGACCGATCTTATGTTAAATTCGAATACTCCGATAAATGGGGCTTTAACGGATTTATGTTCTGAAAATAAAAAAGGCAGGGAAAAATCCCTGCCTTTTTATTTTTATAGTTCAGAATTCCTGAGGGATTCCTCCGTTTTCTCTTGATTTATCAGCAAGATAAACTGTCTGATGTCCGGCTACGGAGTCGAAAATGGACGTACAGGCGAGGGAGGGAGTTTCGTTTCTCATGAAAGAAACAAAATCCTCGCTGAGCCTCTCGTCACCGCCGCCGTGCGAACCGAATGCGCCAACCATATCTCCGGTTGATTTTATGTCAACTTTTTCAACATCACATTCGCCGGTTTTTGTGGGATGAATCTTTCTGACAAAGAAAATTCCCTCTTCAAAATTACCGTATATTTCGCCCTTTGTACCGACAATATGAATGTGACGCAGCGATGAAGCGGAGCCTCCGACCATATTGTGAGTACCCGTTGCGCCGTTTTCAAATTCAACAATAACGCTCTGGTGGTCAACTACGTTGTTGTCACACTTGTAAATACATTTTCCGTAGGGCGAATCGCCTTTTAAAAGATTGATTCTGTCTTCATCCGTCGGGTTTTCAATTCCTTCAAGCCTGTCCCAGATATAAAACGCCCATCTTTCGGGCTGGTCAAGATAAAGCCGTTTTGCAGAGAAATTGCAGGTGTCGACAAGGGGACAGTCAACAAGACATTTTTCACCTGCCATTTCGGGAGCGTTTTCAGGTTTGAACTGGAATTTGCTGCCGAATGACGAAACTTTTTTTGGTTTCGTTTCGCTCATAAGCCACATCATAATGTCAATATCATGACAGCATTTTGCAAGAAGCATTGTCGTGTGGCAACGGTCGCTGTTAGCCCATTTTCCGCGGACATACGAGGTTGAAAGATGATGATAGCTGACATTTTCAGTCGTCTGAATATTGATTATTTCTCCGATTTCGCCGTTTGCGACTCTTTCCTTTATTGAATAGTAAAACGGAGTGTAGCGAAGAACATGGCAAATCATAACTTTATTGTTGTTCTTTTTAACGCAATCAACAAGGGTTTTCATTTCTTCCTCGTTTACTGCAAACGGTTTTTCGAGAAGCATGTCATAACCCTTGTTCAGCAGGGGAACTGAAGTTTTCACGTGCATTTCATCCATTGTACCGTTTATTATTGCGTCGGCAAATTTCGGCGCTTTTGCAAGCTCTTCGGCTGAATTGAAACAGTATTCTTCTGAAAACCCATACCTTTCGGCGGCTTTCTTTTGCCTTATTCTGTCGGGGTCGGCAACGCCGACAATCTTTAATAAATCAGGTCTTCGTAATGCTAAATCGGCGTATATAAACGCTCTGTGACCTGCTCCGACGATAATTGCCGTAACGGGCTGTGACATTTTATTCACCTCTTAAAAATCTATAGTTTGATTATACACTCTATTTTTTTATTTTCAATGATTTATTGACAGATTTTTTTATTGATTGTATAATTAAATGGATGAATAAACCACTTTAAGGAGTGATTTAATGAAAAAGATTTTAGCTACGCTTCTGGCTTTAGTAATGCTCTTTTCTCTTTTACCTCTTTCTGTTATCGCAAAAGAAGTAAACAGAATTGATTTTTATATGTCCGCAAGCATTGAGGGAGGTCATCTTACCTACGACGCTTCTCACGGCCGGGCAAAACGAGTTAAGGATTATTACGGCTCGTTTCCGATGAGCGGAAGATTTTACGATCAGTTAACCGACGCTCAGAAGGAAGTTTATAACGCTTTGCTCAATTCCGACATTACCGCTCAGCAGGTTGAATTTGAGTTTTCGACTCCCGTTATGGTGCCTTCGGGCGACTCAAACTGGGATACGGTAAGCGACGTTATTTTCCCGGCTTTTTATGCAGTCGGAAGGGATTATCCCGAAAGATTCTGGTATTACGGATGCAGCTGGGGAAGCAACAACGCCTGGTATCAGGGCAGCGGGATTGCCGTAGGCGGCGCATCTATTTCGATTAATTTTCATCCGAGTTACGATCCTTCAACAATTACGAATGTTTATAACCAGCTTATGGACGCCGTTAATTCGTTTAAACCGGCAGGCGCAACAAGATACGAAAAGGTAAGGTCAATCCACGACTACCTTATCTGCAAGGCGACTTACGACCCGAATTATGATAATTCAAACGCCGCTCCATACGGTCATCAGCCGACAGGCTGCCTTCTTGCGCCTTATCTTTGCGTTTGCGAAGGCTATGCCGAGGCGTTCAAGCTCTTTGCCGACAGAGAGGGCATACCGAATATGCTCGTTTCTTCAGAGGGACATATCTGGAATGTTGTTCTTATGGAAGACAGCAAATGGTATGCAGTTGACTGCACATGGGACGACCCGACAATAAGCAACAGCACTACAACTCATTATCTCGGTTATGATTATTTCCTTGTCGGTTCGGCAACAGTTATTAACGGAACCGCATTTTCAAACGAAAGTTCGCACATCGAGGAATATTTATATACCGACACAAAAGGCAATTCGCTTCAGAATCCTCCTCTGAACGCAACTTCATACGCTCAGTTCTATCCCGTTGGAACATGGCAGTATAACAATTCAAGCAATAATGACCATCCCGGCGGATCTGTTCTTAAGACAAAGAGTCTTATTTATATCGCTCCGGGCAGGACGGTGCTTGACTGCTTTGATTTCAGTTCTTACGGCACATGCTCATATTCCGGCGGAAACAAGACCGGTTCATCCTTAAAATTTACTCCGCAGGGCGGGTCGATGCTGACTTATACCGTTATAATGCGCGGGGATGTCAATAAGGACGCTAAAGTGAATAACACCGACTTAAGCTATGTAGCAGATATTTCAGTCGGAACGAGGAATTATTCCGAAACTGCTCCCGAAACCTATGCCGGCGATGTTAACGGCGACGGCGTTGTCGACGCGTTTGACCTTTCGGTTCTTGACAGATACCAGAGCGGAAACTATAGTTTCTATTAATTGAAAAACGGTTAACAGAACAATAACTCCTTGCATATATTGTACTGACTTGTACAAAAGTACAGGCAATATATGTGAGGAGTTTTTTTATGGAAGAAATAAAAAACGAGTTTTTTTATGACGGAACATCCGTTCTGCCGGATAAACTGAGTCTTGCGATGGCTTATATTCCGTTTCAGCAGGACACAACAGAGTTTGATCTGAAAACTGCTCTTAACAAGGGCACTCTTTTTTTGGCTCTTGACAAACCGTATACGGGAGTGAAGGCAAAATGAGCAGAGACGAATTATTAAGAAAAATTTCGGAATACGCTTTTGCCGCATGGGAGCTTCACATTTATCTTGATTCGCATCCGTGCGATATGGCTGCGCTTATGCGCAAGAACAGATATCAGAATAAAGCGGACGAACTGAAAAAAGAGTATGAAAGCAAATACGGTCCTCTTTCCGCAGAAACCGGCAGCGGCGAACAGTGGCTCAATGATCCGTGGCCTTGGGAAAGGGGGGCTAACTGATGTTTCAATATGAAAAGAAATTGCAGTATCCGATAAATATAAAAACGCCAAACCCTAAATATGCGAGCATTATTATTTCTCAGTACGGCGGACCCGACGGAGAGCTCGGAGCTTCGCTGCGTTACCTTTCGCAACGTTTTGCAATGCCGTATCCGGAACTTAAAGGAATGCTTACCGATATAGGCACAGACGAACTTTCGTTGGGATTTTTTTGATTATAAGCCTCAATTTCACTGCTTCCTGCGAGTATTCGTGCCGTCCAGACGCTTGGGATTGACTTTAAGTGAATATCCATCTTTCTGCCCTTGTAAACCACTATTTTGTCAATCATCTCACGCATGAAGGCTTCGTCTGAAACCGAGCCGTCCATAATTTGTCTGAGGTGTTTTTCAATATCCTTGAGTATTCTTCCTTTATCCGCAATGTTCTGATTGTGGATTTTTTCTTTTTTAAGCCGTTCGGTCAGGGTTTCATATTCGGCGTTCAGGCGTTCACAGCCCTTTTTGTATTCCTCGGTTTCGATATCACCCGACAGACACATATCAAGCAGCTTCTGCTTCTTCTTTTCGGTTTTTGCAAGCTCCTTTTCATAGTAGGCTATGTTATCGTTGCTCGGCTCACTGTCAAGAACTGCTTTAACAGTTTTTAGCACCTTTTTAATGACTTTCTCTCTGCTTTTAAGTACATCGGTCATTATTCTGTTAAGTATATCCGTGATGTCCTTTTCGCCTATGGAGTTTGTAGTGCATCCGATTGTTTCGCCGTTTTTATCCTTGCGCTTTGAACCGTTCTTCTGCGATTCAATACATACCCATTTGTTAGTTTTCTTTCCGTTTTTCATATACTTCGTTGTCCTTGTGAAGGTTGAACCGCATTCGGCACATTTGATTTTGCCCGAGAGCATATATCTGTTTGCAAAGCCTGCCTGATTGGGTGTGCTTTTCTTTCTGCGCCGTTCTATTTCGAGCTGAGTCGCTTCAAACATTTCTCTTGAAATAATCGGCTCGTGGTGATCTCTTATTACAACGAATTCGAGTTGCCCTTCGTTCTTCTTTTTTGAGTGGGAGAGATAGTCGGGAGTGTAGGTCTTTTGCTGTATTAGATCTCCGCAGTATTTTTCGTTTTTCAGCACACGCAGAATTACCGTATATGACCATTTTTTCATATAGGTTGAGGTTCTTATACCTTCTTCCTGAAGTTCCTTTGCAATTAAATGCGAGCCTTTTCCTTCTACAAGGAATTTGTGGAAGATAAGCCTGACTGTTTTTGCGCCTTCTTCGTTAATAATAAGCTTTCCGTCACGAACATCGTAGCCGAGCATATCTCTGCCGAAAACCTTGCCTTGCTCCATCATTCTTCGCTGTCCCCATTTAACACGCTCACTTGTCTTTCGGCTTTCTTCCTGCGCTATTGAGGACATTATTGTTAAGCGTAATTCTGCATCGGGATCAAGCGTATTTATGTTATCGTTCATAAATATTACGCCTATGCCCAATCGCTTCAGCTCTCTGGTATAACCGATACTGTCAAGCGTGTTTCTTGCGAATCGGCTTATCTCCTTTGTGATTATGATATCGAAGTTACCCCGTTTTGCATCCTCAATCATTTGATTGAAGGCGTTTCGCTTTTTTGTGCTTGTTCCGCTGATGCCTTCGTCAACATAGATTTTAGAAAGCTCCCACAGGGGATTACGCTTAATATAGTCATTGAAGTATCTCTGCTGACTTTCAAGTGAATTCGCCTGATCGAGGCTGTCCGTTGATACACGGCAGTAAGCAGCTACCCGTTTAATTTCGTTATCAAATTTATACATTTTTTCAACTCCTTGTTGTGTTCTTAAACACACATTATATTCAGAACTTTTAATAAGTCCAGCATTATTTTTCGGTGCGGCGAGGGGAGTCGCCGCACCTTTTTTAATTATTGATTTTCAATGTATCGCTCGTATTGATTCTGATTTATAAAACCGTTTTTCAGAAGTGAAACAAGCAATGCATTTTCAATCGTTTGTTCCAATAAGTCATTGTCAACATTCGCAGTATAATTTTCGTTTTCATTTTCAAAGATGATTTTGGTTTTCACTCCAATCGCCTCAACGAAAACTATGCTTTGTCAACTTGTACTTATGCTATCAGCGCTCCTTTCATAATGAAACTTGTTTTTCTTGAAAATATGGTTTTCATATTTCCTCCTTACATGCTCTGCGTAAAGCCGTCCTTCTGACCTTGCGCTCGGCGTTTTTCAATTTCTTTTCTTGATAGTTTGTAATGCTTTCGGTTAGGATTGTTCTTCGTGTTCTCAATCAGTGTTGCGAATGAACCCACCAGGTGTACAGCATCAGGAAGAGTAAATCTATCACTGTAGGAACCGTAACCAGAACCAGTATCAGCTTGAGTTTCAGACTGTTTATTGTATTGCTCAATTCCGAGATGTAATATGAATATCTTTCGTTCAGATTCCCAGCCTGTAATGAGAAGTTCTTCATCTGGTTCTCGACTTGTTTCCCTGCTTCCGTTGATGCTGCCGTCAGCGTTTGACTGAGTGACTTCGTATTGTTCTCCCACAGTGTTCTGCAGTCGGTTTCCAATTCCGTCACCAGATCTACTGCTTCCTCTGTCTTTAACGCTGTCCTCACATCCTTCGCCAGAGCATCTGTTGCCAGACTCTGGAATTTCAGAATTTTGATAAGCTCTTTCCATTTGTCCGTGTCCACTATCGTCATCGATATAGTGTCCTCCAGATTGGAAATGTAACCCGGCATCGGGTTGGCTCTGTTCTCTGTATGATCTATAAGATCGTCGTATCTTGAACTCATTTTCAATGTTCTCCTTTAAAAATTTTTCGTTGTGCAGATTATCATCTCTGCATCTGTGTTTTGGATTGTCCGATTCAATGAAAGTAATATTCTTTCTTGAATCCGACCATTTGACTTCGTAACCTTTCCGTTTCATCTCTTTGATAAATTCTTCCTTTGATCCGGATTTTTTCATCGCAGAGACAATGGAAATAATCATATTCCGTTTCCAGCTTGAACCGTTTCTTGCAGAATAATATTCACCGGCTTTTGTCGGTTTGATTTTTTCCTTCGGCTTCGCAGGACAGACAGGCAAACCGTATTTCATACACAGCTCATCATTTACCGAACGCATCCGTTTAATATCATCGCCGTTCTGATGAATCTTTTTACCGTTTACACAGTTGACGGAGTTTATGATGATATGCGAATGCATGTTGTCAGTATCAAGATGAGTAGCGATAACAATTTCGTGATCGGGATAACATTTTTCTGCCCACTCTCTCGCAAGAGTATGAGCGAGAAGTGGATCAATGTCAGCGTCCTTGAATGATTGTATCGCATAATAGTACTGTCGACCTTCTGTTTTGTTAAAGCGTTCCTTAGTTGAAACGAAATCCTTTAACGCCGTTTCGGGTAAGCAGTTAATTCCCGATATCAATCTGCCGTTGTCATATTCGGTTTTTTCTTCCTGAAAAGAATATTGAATTACGCTGCCGAGCGAACCGATATTCCCGCTGTCCTTTCGTCTGATAAAACTTATCGTTGCCATTTGCCTGACCTCTTAATGATTTTTGCGAGCTGAGAGTTTACCACAGACAGCTCATCAGTAAATTCATCAAGACCTATTACGCTTATCTTTCCGAACTGCGCTAACATACGAAGCTGGTTTATGTTGTTGCCGATGATTTTTACCTGTCTGACTAATTCGTCAAACGAATCCTTGTCACCGATAACAGTTATGTCCTTGTCCAATGCAGAAGCAGTAAGGTAGGATGACATGCTCATACCGTACTGCCTTGCTTTTGAGGTGATTGTCTGTTTATCCGAGGGAGTAAAGTGAATTGTAAATCTTTCGCTTTTTGTTTCCTTTGGCATAGTTATCACATCCTTATCCGTTATTGAAGTGGGTTCGGGCTTCTGCCCGTTCTTTCGGCTTGCCCGAAACAAGACGCCTACAGGCGATGCTTGGACTCTCTTAAAGAGAGTTATTACCGGAAGAGGTGAAATGAATGTAAATCTCCGGAGGCTTCGTGCTTTGTCGCACAGGCGGTTTTAAGGCGGTTAAAAGGCGTTTTCAGGTTCTTGGCGGTTAGTTTGCTGTCCTGATACGAAACGGCGAAAAACTGCGGAAGGCTTTTATGATTGTTTGTGCCAGATTTCTTTACGGGAGGTTGTCAGATTTTCTGCACTGTGTACAGGTGCGAGAGCATATTACCGTTACTGCAGTCACGGCGGTGAGTGATCATAATATATCCGCTGTTCTCAAGATTTTTCAGAGCGATATCTACTGTCGGTAATGATATACAGCAGTTCTCGGATATGTTCTTTCTTGAGGGAAAGCACTGATATTTCTGATCGGCACAGCGTTTAAGATAACTGTAAACGATGAACTCTCTTGGCTTCATTTTCTCCTTGAATATGTTGTTCGGCAGGAGGAAATAGTTGCCGTTGAAATCAATATTTTTGTACATAAAAACTCCTTTCTCAAGATTAAAAGATTGCTTTCCGCTGACAGTAATACTCATCAAGGTCATGGCAATTCCTTTCGGTAACCGGACCGAAATTTATCGCTCCGGATAATATCCGTTATGGCGCTTTCGTCCGTGTCGCTCGCTTGACTTTTTAGTCTGCAACGGTTATTCAGTTGTCGGTTAAATTATTCTGTTATCATCTCCTTTCATACATTAAGTATTTATTTTGGCTATTTATTAAGGTTTTTTGAAAAAATTTTTTCAAAAAATATTTTGAAAGCATAAAATCTTCAATGATATCAACGGTTTTGGAGATTATTTAATTTTTACAAAATATTGATTAGTTTGACAGATTTTGATATAATTTAGGTGAAAATCATATCGTGATATGACGGAGGAAATATGAAAAACATCTTTGATATAAACGGAAGAATATTTGACGAATGTAAGGAGCATCGTGATGATAATGAGCGAATACCGATGTTGCTTACAGGGGAATACGGCATAGGAAAAACCAATGCCGCTCTGCTATACTGCATACGTAATCCCGGCAGTTTGTATTTCTCTTTTAAGAATATTGATTCTTCATTAGCACCGAGCATTTTTGCGAAGCGTTACAGCAATATATTCTCCGAGTGTTCCAGTTGGAAAGATTTCTTTTTACAGTTGGAAAAATATGCAAAAAATATAGTCCCTGCAGTCTTTTTTGATGACTACGGAGACCGTAATGATAAGGATGAATTTTTAAATTGCCTGAACGATTTTCTGAATAGAAACAAGTATATTTGTCAGATAATTCTGATTATTAACAAGGGCGAAAGGATGTCGCATTTGGGAGAAACTCTCGGCGTAGTAATGCAGGATTTTAATCCCGTTATCGTCCGCAAGGCATTTGATAGAATAAGTGAGGCTGATGCTTTCAGACTTTCCGCATTAACGGACGGCTATTATGAATTACTGAAGCTATATAACGATGAGATATCTTTTGAAGAGAATTTAAAACAGTTTCTCAATAACGGTTCGCCTTTTTATAGATTTGCGGTTGATTATCTCAGCCATTTCTTACGCTCGCCTGAGAGTTACAACACGCTTCTTTATGCGATTGCTTTGGGAAATAACAGAATAACTGAGATGTCGGATTTCACCGGATTTCCGAAAAACAAGGTTGACAAGTATATTAAAGCGCTTCAGGAAATACGAATTGTTAGGAAAACAAAAGACCGAAACGGACATTCAATTTATGTAATAAAGAATAATTATTTCAAGCTATGGTACAAATATCTGTTTACGGAGCAGACCGATATTGATGGTAAATTCAGCGATGACACTATTGCAAATTTTATAAATGAACTTGAACACAAGCTCGTTCCCGAGACATTCAGCAAGTGGTGTTGTCATTGGATTTATATTCACCAAAATAGACTCTCGGATCGAATTCCGCATGTATATGAAGAGAAAAATCTGAACGTTAACATCAACGGAATTGTTTTTGACTATGCTGAAACGGTAAGCGGAAAGCTGATTCTGTTGAAGACTTTTACTAACAAACCATCGAAAGAAGAATGGCTTGAAATCGAAAAAGCGGCTTTGACAATCACTCCTTTTTACAACACAGAGTTTATCGTCGGCTCTATGAATGGCTACCGTGAATACTACTGGGACATCAACAAGCAGTATGATAATATACATCTTGTTCAGTTGCAGTCGCTGAATATTTAATTTTTTGATTTAACTGTGAGGTTTTTGCCGTTCGTTTCGTGTAATAGATGAAAGAAGCTTCTTCAAAGGAGGAATGCCGGATGGATAACGGTGCAAGTAGCTACCGCCGTTTCCGCAATGACGGTGATGAACAGGGATTAGTCGAAATTATAAAAGAATATAAAGACGGTCTGATTTTCTATCTTAACAGCTTTGTCGGCAATTTAAGCGTTGCCGAGGAGCTTTGCGAAGATACCTTTGTTCTGCTCGGTACAAAGAAGCCGAAGGACAAGGGAACAGGCTCTTTTAAAACATGGCTTTATACCATTGGCAGAAATATAGCCGTTGACTATCTGAGAAAGCAAAAGCGCAAAAATGAAACTCCTCTTGAAACTGTATTCGGGCTTTCTGATGATGAGCAGGCTTTTGAAGATGAGTTCATAAAAGAGGAACGCAAAAAGACTCTTTATTTGGCTATAAAAAAGCTCAAGGCAGAATACCGTCAGGTGCTTTGGCTCATATACTTCGAAGGTTTCTCAAACAAAGAGGTTTCCGCAGTAATGAAAAAGAGCGTTCATTCCGTTGAAACTCTTGCTTACAGAGCGAGAACTGCCCTGAAAAACGAGATTGAAAAGGAGGGCTTTAACTATGAAGAATTATGAAGAAATGTCAAAGAGCGTGCTTGAACGCATTGACGAATACAATAAAGAAAAAGAAGCGAAAAGCAAAACGGCAAAAAAGATATTAATTCCGTTGGCGGTTGTAGTTGTTTTCACGCTTGCCGCATTAGGTCTCTGGAAAAGCGGAATTATCGGTAACCGAATTGAAAAATCCGACGGTAAAGATACAACGGTTATTCTTGTCAACGAGGATTCCGGCGGTGAAACCGTTATAGTAAGCAATAACGATAACACAACCTCAAATGACGGAAACGGTACCACCGAGGTATCAACAAGTCAGGCATATCAAGGCGGTGACGTTTACGGAGATCCTGACGATCAGTCCGGCGGCAACGGAGTGAATATTCCCGCTCTGCCGTTTGATAAAAGCTTTGAGCTTACAGGCGAGGAAATAACTGATGAGGAAGCTCAGCAGTATTTCAAGGAGAATACTGTCAGATTTGTAAATGAACTTACAGCAAGCGGAGTTTCGGCTGACAATCTTAAAATTATGCCGAAGGGTTACTGTCACGTTATGTATGACGGAACAGAAGGAAAATCCTTTGAAATCAGGCAGAACTTCCGTGATTACCTTGCATACAACGGCGACAAGCTTGTTGCGATTATTACGCTCACCAAGGAAGATGGCAAACTGTCCGCTACGCCGGCTTTCGGCGGTCCGTGGTTCGACGACTTCAACGCGGCGCTTCAGAAATACAAAGGACAGGAGCTTATCTTTATTTACGCAGGATGGATGGAGTTCGTTATAACTCCAGACGGCAGTTATTTCAATCCTATGGGAATGGAGCTCGGTCTTGAATTCGGCGACATTGATAAGTATAAGACCTTCTATCATCCGAAAGCCGTTTATGTACCGTAATTATACTCTTATTAAAGAATCCCCGAAGTATTTAGACTTCGGGGACTTTTTATTCTTTATTTAGCATTGTTATATACGAAATGAAGGTATTATTCGATTGTGTAAACCGTGCGGTTCCTCCGTATTTTTCAGCAATAGCTGTAATGCTTTTTATACCGTAGCCATGACTATGGCGGTCTTTTTTTGTTGTTTTCAAATCCTCGTTACTCTGCTCACACGGATTTTCCATTGTTATATTGATTTCAGAGTTTTCAATGCTTATCAGTAAATTGATATATTTTTCACTTTGAGTTTTTTCATTTGCTTCTATGGCGTTATCAAGCAAATTGCCTATAATTACCGAAAGCTCAATTTCGTTAACAAGAATGTCCTCATTGTAAAAGTATTTAAAATCTGTTTTGATATTCTTTTCATCGCACTTGCCGAGCTTACTCTGAATGACAGCGTCAATGGCAGGATGATTAGTATTAACAATCTTATCGCTTGAACTTAACACCGTTATAGTATCGGTTAAAAATCTCTCAACATCATCCAACTGTCCGTTTTGAATCTGTGCCAATACTGCTGTATAGATATTCTTTGAATCGTGCTTTATTTTGCTTATTTCCTGCTGAGAATTGTACATGGTTTCATAATGAGCGATTTGCGAATTCATGTTCTCTTTAAGAAACTCCAGTTCCAAACGATCCTTCACATATTTTGACTGCCGGTCAAGTAATTCAAATTCGGCGATATTACATATAAACAAAAGAATCAAAACAACTAATAGCAAAATCTGCATGCCTCTGTTTTCCATATGCGACATTGCTACCTCAATCATAAACAATATGATAAGACTTGCGAACGGCATTAGGAGCAAAAGAGGGATACTCTTACTGTCATAATATTGCTCACTTTTTCTTTTTTGATGTATAAGTTTCGTGATAAGTATAGTGATATACAGCAAGAACTTTGTGGCGATTCCCAGAATAATCCACTCAGTACCATGGTTATCGGAAAGATAATAATTGGTATTTTGAAGCAGCATTGAAAAAGCATTAATTACCAGTTCACAAACAATTGCATCAACGGCAAAAACTGCGGTAAATACAAATTTCAGATAAACCTTACAGTCATATGCAAAAGACAGTATGAAGGTTAATATCAGAATCAATGCCAATTGGATATAATTAAGGTTTAAATAAGAATTGATCATGTGCAAAAGACATATGATGCTGAAAAAAAGGTAATGTTTTTTCTTGTCATATTTCGGTTTGAAAAATATTCCTAAAAACAAATCATAGCAATAGATTTCAACAACGGCAGTTAAAACTAAAAAAATCTTGGATAACATAGGTGTTTCTGTTACCTCCTGTTAACATAGGCATAATACGCCTGCTTTGTGTCAAGCTTTTTACGGACGGATATAGGCACTCGCTCTCCGTTTACCAATATAATCTCATCCTCATCAAAAGACTTTATATATTTCATATTAACGATAAAACCTTGATGACATCTTACAAAATCTAATTTTTCGACCTGAGCAAATGCTTTCGTGAGGTTTCCTCTTACATACATTTTTTCTCCGTTGATAAGATGGTAAGTGATTTTTCGGTTATATCCTTCAATATAGCAAATATCTATAATTTCTATATTCGTAATATCATATCGGTTTTTTACCGCGATTGCCTGATGGTATGAATTATATTTATCAATAATTCTGTCAAGCGTTGCATTAAACGCGTTATTATCAATCGGTTTCAGAAGATAATTAAGCGGCTCTGTTTCAAAGGATTGGAAAACATACTGCGGATAAGCGGATATATACACGGTAATTACCTGAGGGCAAAACGCCCTCACTTTTTTCGCTGTTTCTATACCGTTTTGTGCTTTAAGTTCAACATCCACAAACATAACATCAATACTGTTATCTTTTGCAAAATTCACAAATTGATTTTCGTCACTAAAAAGAATAATCTCACAGAAATTGTTGCCGTATCTTTTGCGTATTCTTTTTTCAATATCCTGACACATAAGTTTGTCGTCATCTATAATACATATTCTCATTCTGCTAATCACCCATCTTAATAATAGCACATTTCCGTAAAATCTCCAAAACACTTTTACCATTTTACTAAACACTTTTGCCATAACTATGGCATTTTTTACAATTACTGTTAAAATAGCAAACATGGCGTAGCGCTGCATGCGCACAAGAAGAGCGCTTTTTTATTCAGATAAAGACTAATAAGGAGGATAATTACAATGCTTAAAAAGTCAGTTTTACAGTATAGTAATACGGTTAGACCAATGCATAATTCAGATTATGCATATCCTTTCTTTTATCAACGAACTATATGGATAATGCGAAGAAACGCAGGTGTTTCGCGTTATATTTGATAGCCGTTGGTGAATCGATTGACCAACGGCTAATATTTTATCATTTTGGAGGTATCGTATGTACAGAGCCTGGAACGAAAAAGAAAAGGCGTCCATTGTAAAGAATTCCATTTTTGCACTAAAAATCATTTTTAAAATAGATAAAGGTTTACCGCTTGGATATTTGATGGCAATCGTTTCCGAGAAGATATTTTCCTTATTTTTTCAAAATGTATTGTTCTTGAAAATTCTTTTAAACGCGATTGATTGTAACAAAGATTTTCGTGTTTATGTGAAATATTTGGCGATGTTCTTTCTGGTATCTGTCTTTGCAAAGATAACAAAATGGTTTGGTTACTATTGGAGCCATTATGCAACAAAAAAGGTTTTACAAGGACTTAATAACCTTGTATTTGAAAAAGCAGCATCACTTGATATTGCCTGCTATGAGGATCCTGATTTTTACGACAATTATCAAAGAGCCACAAATATTTTAAAGAACGGATACTTTGATATCATTTGTTGGAACTTATCAACAATTTTGGGTAATGCTATTGCTTTTGCTTGTGTGGTTACAACGGTGAGTGTTATCAATCCCGTATATCTGTGCTTCCTTCTACCGGTTGCTGCCGTTTTTGTTATTCAGATATTAAGAAACAAAAAGCTGTATAACCGCAATGTTGAAACGACAAGAAACGAGCGAGTAAAGGGATATGTACAAAGAACGGTGTTTCTTCGTGATTTTGCAAAGGATATACGAACGTCCAACATCTTTATCGTCCTTATGAAAAGGTTTGAAAACGCTATTCATTCCAATATTGAAGTTTTCAAAAAGTACGGAATAAAGCTATTTATATATTCCTTATTAACCGCACTCTTTGGCGAGTTTATACCGATGATCGGAACCTATGCCTATGCGGGGTATGAATTTATATATACAAAATCCTTAACAATTTCGGGCTTTTCCGTCGTGCTTTCCTCCATTAACTCGGTAAGAGATGCGTCCATTCAAATTGCCGAATGTTTTGATGAGCTTTCCTATATTGCGATGTATTTTCAGGATTTAAAAAGATTTTTTGATTACAAGGAAAAAATCACAAACGGAACAAAATCAGTCGGCGGATTTGAATGTCTTGAATTTAAAAATGTTACATTTACTTATCCCGGTGCGGATAAGCCTTCCTTGGAACAGGTTTCATTCAAGATTAGAAAAGGCGAAACCGTAGGCATTGTCGGTGTGAACGGTGCGGGAAAGTCAACGCTTGTGAAGCTGATACTGCGGTTTTATGATGCAGACAAAGGAGAAATATTGTATAACGGCGTTAATATCAAAGAGTATAAACTTACGGAATACCGAAATGCCTTTGCAACGGTATTTCAGGATTATAAAAACTTTGCCATTTCCGTGTTTGAAAATGTAATTTGTCATGAATGCACCGATGAAGAAAAAGAACTTGCCAAGGAAGCAATGATAAAAAGCGGTGCCTGGGAGAAAATTCAAACGCTGTCAAAAGGCGGAGATACGGTATTAACCCGTGAATTTGAAGAGGATGGAGCAGGTCTTTCAGGCGGTGAAAGCCAAAAGGTATCAACCGCACGGCTTTTTGCAAGAGATTTTGAAATAGCCATACTTGACGAGCCGTCCTCAGCCCTTGACCCAATCGCAGAGTATAATATGTACCAAAACCTGATGGAAGCAACGAAAAGCAAAACGGTCATTTATATTTCTCACAGACTTTCCAGTACCACCTTATCCGATAACATTATCGTTATTGATAAAGGTAAAATAATTGAACAGGGCAAACACAGCGTTTTAATGGAACTCGGCGGTGAATACAGTAAGATGTTTTCGCTTCAGGCGTCCAGTTACAATAACGAGGAGGTGTGCGAAAGTGAAGAATAAGTCCCAAAAAACAGAACATCCCATGATTTCAAACATATTTTATTTCTTGAAAATTTTATACAAAATCTCACCCGTGTTTGTGGTCGGCGAATTGCTTTGGGGGATTCTTGAAATACTGCCATCAAGATTAATCAGCGTAATAGGTATCAAATACATTATTGATGTAGTAAGCAGCGGTGAACGGCTTGAACGAATTATTTATGCTGTCATTATCATTGCTACCATATTGATTTTAAGTACCATCATCTGCTCTGTTTGGGGAGATATCTTTCGTGAAATCGGCAAGGAAAAGGTATATTATCACTTGCATAAAATCCTGTATCAGAAAGCGAAGGAGCTTGATTTAGAATCCTATGACAATCCGGATTTTTATAACAATTTCATATTAACAATCGAATCCTCGTCCGATAACATTCAAAACTTACTCGGACTTGTTAGAAATTACTTCGGCAATGTGATATCGCTGATTGCAATTTCCTCTATTCTTTTAACCATTGACCCGTTATGCTTGGTTATTGTATTTGCCACAATTTTACTCTTTATGCCCTTGAGCAAAAAGGTGGGCGATTTACAGATGGGAAGAAGAACAGACAACACTATTTTACATAGAAGAGCAGACTATTTTCAAAGAATCTTTTATCTTCAGGATTACGCAAAAGAAGTAAGAATGAATAATATTAAGCCTTTGCTTGTAGACAGATATAATGATGCTGCAACAGATGTAGTAAAAAACCAGAAAAAATACTGGAGAAAGATTTCTTCACATTACTGTTTACAGGAGACGGGCGTTCAGGTTTTCGGGTTTATGTTTGTGCTTCCGCTATATCTTGGCTATCTTGTGTTAATTAAAAAATCAATCGGTGCAGGTGATTTTGTTGCTACCTTTAACGGCGCATATTCGATAGCAATTTCCATTAATTTCTTAACCGTATGGGCGTTAGCACAATTCTCAGAAAGAGGAAAAATGATTGAAAAGTACAGAGAATACTTAAACTGTAAGTCGAAGATAAAAGACGGGACAATAAATACTGCCGATATTAATCCGAAGGAAATTCAAATTCACAATTTATCCTTTACGTATCCCGGCAACGAACAGCCTTCATTGAAAAACATCAACCTGACAATCAAACCGTATGAAAAGATTGCCCTTGTAGGATATAACGGTGCAGGAAAAACAACGCTTACCAACCTGCTCCTCAGACTTTATGACCCGACAGAAGGCGAAATATTAATAGGTGGTAGTGATATAAAAGATTTCACACTGGAAACCCACCGCAACAGCTTTGCGGCAGTATTTCAGGATTTTCAAACCTATGCTTGCTCACTTGGGGAAAATGTTGCGCTGAACACTCATCTAAATAAAATCAGAATTAATAATGCGTTAAAACATAGCGGTTTCTCAAAAAAGCTTAAGAGTGGCATTGACACGGAACTTTTAAGAGAATTCGACGATAACGGTATTATGCTTTCGGGTGGCGAAAGCCAGAAGGTTGCAATAGCAAGAGCGTTTTATAAAAAATGCCCGTATGCGATTCTTGATGAACCGTCTGCCAACCTTGACCCGATAGCCGAGTATAATCTGAATCAAGCCATGATGGAGGCGGCAGAGGACAAAACTGTAATCTTTATTTCTCACCGACTTTCAACAACTGTTAACGCCGACAGAATTTATGTTATGGAAAATGGAGAAATAATTGAAAGCGGTTCGCACACAGAACTTATGGCAAAAAACGGTACATATGCATATATGTTTCGGCTTCAAGCGGAAAAATACACGGAATAAAAAGCGGAGTTATGCTATTGTTGACAGAAGTGATTATTTATAGTAAATTGAAATTATGTTGAATGATGCTGACAGGAGGAAACTTATGAAAGACAATTTCAGATACATGCTTTCTAACTGGCTGAAATGGGACAAGAAGAGCTTAAAATTCTTTTTCCTGTGGGTGCCGGCGTTAGTGTTGCAGCCGTTGGTTACGGCATACATACCGAAAGCGATGATTGACGCAATTAACAAGGGTGTTACTGTGCAGAATATGACGGTAATCGTTGCGCTTTTGAGCCTTCTTTTAACGCTGACAATTTGGCTTGACCCGTTTATGAAAGAGCTTGTCAGAGGCGGTGCTAGAATTGTTAGAATGCGTTATGCTGTTATGGCTTTCAGAAAAACCTTGACAACCGATTATGTCAACATCGAGAGTCTTGAAGGCAGAGAAAAGCAGAAACGGGCAGAGGGCTTTTATAACGCAAGGTTTTCTACGGGCGCAATGTTCGTTGAACAGTGCGCCAATCTTCTTGTTTGTATTATCGGCGTAATTGCTTCGTCCGTACTGCTTTATAAAATCAATGGTTTTATGATTTTGTTAGTGCTTGGAACCTGCGTCTGTGAATTTTTTCTTCTTAAGTTTCTTAACACAAAGCAAAAGGAAACAACGGATAATTATTTAAAGCTTTCGGGCAAATTTGAATACTTTTACAATCTTTCAAAGAACGCGGAGGCTTCAAAGGATATTAAAATCTACGGCTTTTCGGATTATCTGATTAAAGCCGCTGCCGAGTTTATATATAAAATCGAAAAACTGAACTCAAGGTACACAAAGCAGAGCGCGGCCATCAGCGGCGTCAGGGCGCTTCTTAATCTTATACGCGAGTTTGTTGCATATGCATATCTGGTTTATCTGGTATTTAATAACCGTCTTTCCGTTTCCGATTTTATCTTCTGCTTCGGTATTATCACGGGCTTTACAAACTGGATAATGAATTTCGTTTACGGCTATATGTGGATGAAGCTTTGCTGTAACGAGTGTGCCGAGTACAGAGCCTTTACGGAAGAAGAAAACGAAAGCGAGGGAAAACCGGAGGTTGATTTTAACGAGGTTAATTCGATTGAATTCAGTAATGTTTCATTCACCTATCCGGCAAGTGATACGGAAACGATACGAAATATGTCCTTTAAAGTCAACAAGGGTGAAAACATTGCAATCGTAGGCGAAAACGGTGCAGGCAAAACTACGGCAATCAAGCTCCTTTGCGGACTGTACTATCCAAGCAAGGGCGATATTCTGATTAACGGTAAAAGCAACAGAGAGTTTTCCGCAGACAGCTATTTCAATTTGTTCTCCGCTGTATTTCAGGATTACTGCTTTATGCCTATGACAGTAGCGGAAAATATTACCGCTGAACAGGAGTATGATAAAGACCGTCTGTATGCCGCGTTTAACAAGGCGGGAATTACCGATAAAATCAATACACTTCCCGAAAAAGAAAACACCTTAATGGTAAAAGAGGTGTATAAAAACGCCGCCGATTTCTCAGGCGGTGAAAAGCAAAAGCTGTTGCTTGCAAAGGCAGTTTATAAAAACGCTCCCGTACTTATTCTTGATGAACCGACAGCGGCACTTGACCCAATCAGCGAGAATGAACTGTACCTTAAATACAACGAGCTTACCGAAGATAAAATATCCTTCTTCATTTCTCACCGCCTTTCCTCAACCCGTTTTTGTGACAGAATACTGTTTATTAAGGACGGCGTTATCGCTGAGAACGGCACTCACGAGGATTTAATGGCGTTAAAGGGAGCTTATTACAGAATGTATCAGACCCAGAGTATGTATTATAAGGAAATGGGGGTGGCTGTAAATGAGTAATGCAAGACTTATTGCAAAAATGTATAAGGAGGTTCACTCCCTTGACCGCAGCATATTACCCGCTTCGCTTGTACAGGCTGTTGTTGACAGCATTAAACCGTTTATTAATATATGGTTTTCGGCAAGGCTTATTATGCTTCTCACGGAAAAGGCAGACGCAAAAACGCTAATAATAACAATAACGGCAGCGCTCTGTATAAACGTAATACTGTTTTTTCTGAATTCCTTTTTGGACCACTATAATAATATACGCCGAATGACACTGCTTGACCTTGAAAACAAAAAGGTTGAGGAGAAATTATATAAAGCTGACTATGCGCTGCTAAACGATAATGAATTCAGGGAGCTTTTGCATCGGCATGAGGAGGCGGGCAAAAGCCGCTGGGCAAGATTTCCGTATTTTATGTGGACTACGCTCCAGTTTACAAGAGGTGTATTGACCACTATCATTTCATTTATTATCATTATTCCGCTTTTGAAATCCGGTTTTGTCAGAACGGGCGATACCTTCTTTGAAAGACCTTTGTTCATCATAACGATTGTAGCGGCAATAGTTATAATGGGCGGAGTAATCTTGGTTGTTGCTTCAAAAATAAATAAATCTTATCTTGAAGCAAACGAAAAATACGCCGAACTTGATCGCATTTTCTATTCCTTTATTGACATCCTCGGCAATTACAAAACCGGCAAAGAAATCAGACTTTATAAAGAACAGGGTTTGATTGACAGCATCGCTACTGAAAAGATACTGACAGACGGTGAACAGACGCTCCGTAAGATATCAATGAAAACGGCAAAATCAAGTTCATTCGTTGCAATCCTCGGCGCATTGGTCGGCTTCGGTGTATATCTTTTCATCGGAGTAAAAGGCTTATTCGGTCTTTTCGGAATCGGTTCGTTAGTATTATATTGCGGCTCATTTATGCAAATAATAAACGGTATAATGATGTTTGCAAACACACTCGGTAAACTCAAGGAAATCATTCCCCTGGCAAGGGATTATTTCAAAATCATAGACGCTGAAAGCTCAACCGTTTACGGTGAAAGCGTAATCAATCTCAATGATAGATTTGAAATTGAATTCAGAAATGTTTCCTTCAAATATCCCGACAGCGAAAACTATGCTTTGAAGAATATAAACTTCAAAATAAACAACGGCGAAAAGCTTGCAGTTGTCGGTAGAAACGGAAGCGGAAAGACTACCTTTATTAAATTGCTTTGCAGACTTTATGATGCGGAGGATGGAGAAATACTTATCAACGGAACTGATATAAAACAGTTCACAAGAGAAAGTCTTAACACTCTCTACTCCGTTGTATTTCAGGATTATTATATTCTGTCCTTAAGCGTTGCGGATAACATTTCCGCAGGCGAAGAATATGGCAAAGCAAAGCTATATGCAGCACTTGATAAGGCGAATATCAAGGACAGAATTGAAGCAATGCCGCAAAAAGAAAATACTTATCTCTACAAGGATTTGGATAAGTCAGGCATGGAAATCTCTGGCGGTGAGGCACAGAAACTCGCTCTTGCCAGAGCGCTTTACAAAGACTCGCCTGTGGTTGTTTTGGACGAACCTACTGCGGCACTTGATCCGATTGCAGAGAACGAAATATACAGCCGTTTCAATTCCTTTGTTGAAAACAAAACAGCAATCTATATTTCGCATCGTTTATCAAGCTGTGCCTTCTGTGATAGAATAGCTGTGTTTGATAACGCAGAACTTGTTGAAATAGGTACACACAATGAACTTGCATCGGCAAACGGTAAGTATGCAGAACTCTGGAACGCACAGGCAAGTTATTATTTGGAATAACAAAAACTATCAGCCGAGGATTTCCTCGGCTGAACTTTTCTTCGGGAATTCAACTAACAGTTGAAAATTTTTCAAGAATCAAGTTATTGAGTAAGCATTACACTTGCGATAATATTAAGTCAGACGGTACCGCCATTATTATTTGAGGTGATAAAATGAATATTTATTTCAGCGAAAACATTAAGCAGTTACGCAAAGAACGTGATTTAACTCAGGAAGCATTGGCTGATTTTCTTGGAGTAAGCTTTCAGGCAGTAAGTAAATGGGAAAGAGGCGAAAGCTATCCAGATATTGAGCTTCTGCCTACTATTGCTGATTTCTTTTCCGTTTCAACTGACGACCTTCTCGGTGTTGATAAGGCAAAAAACGAAGAAGAAATAATAGCCATTATTGAAAAATACGACAAAAAAGATTACAAGGGAACAGACGGTGCTTTCGGTTTTATGACAGAAGCACATAAAAACTATCCAAATGACTATCGCATAGCCGTCAGGTATATGCAAGAGCTGATTAATGATGTTGATATTAACAAGGATGAACTAAAGCACAAAAAAGAAATAGAAAGCATCTATAATCGCATTCAGAACTATTGCACAGATGACAGAATAAGGATTTGGGCAAAATGGGCATTAGTACATTACTATTTGATGTTTATATCACATAACAAAAAAAGCGAAGTCAGTATGGATGATCTTTACAAAATAATTGACACTATGCCCAAACTCAGCAACTCAAGAGAAGTTATGCTAAGCTATGTTTCCTTTGATGAGGATGAGATTAAAAGCGGTTGCAGAAATTTAATTGAGGAAATGCTGATACAGTTTGTCAATGCAGCAAGTCGTTTTTGCTTTGTTTACGGAAGAGCCGGACGGGGAATGACTGCAAGAGATATTGAAACCGCAACCGAAGGTGAACTGCTGATGAAAAAGATCTTGGAGCTGTTCTATCCTGACGGAAACTACGGAAAATGCTGGCGTTATGCAATATACAACTACGGTAATCTCGGCAATTTGTATCATCTCGCAGGAGATAATGACAAGGCATTTGAAAGCTTGAAAAAATGTGCTCAACTTGCGAAACACTTCGACACTATGCCAAACATTACCGAGCGTCACGGATTATTTTTTGAGGGAGAAAAGCTTAACAAGCAAAAAGACGTTAATGTCTACCTTGATACAAGTGTTTGTATGCAGATGACAAATCTTATGCAGAATAATTATCCTCTTTCCGATGAGTTCAAATCAAAGCCCGAATTTCAAGAGATAATCGAAATAATGAAATAATTAAAACACAAAAACAGGCAACGGAATTTCATTTCCGTTGCCTGTTGTTAACTTTAATACAAGATGTTTTTCGAAGATTTTTTATTAATTTTTTTGATTCTAGAACAAATAATCACAACTTTGTCAAGTTCTTTTTCGACCAATATTTGCATTTTTTGTACTAAATCGTGTATTTTTTTGCATTTTTATTTTATTTGTATTATTATTGTATTATAATTTTGTTATAGTATGAAAAATAAAGAAAACTATTGATACCAATTTTTATTTACATAGTGTCTGTCAAGGTTTTTATATTTTAAAGCTAATCATACTGTTCCAGAAGTGTATCAATTTATAATAGATATCTATGATTCATAAAAAAGAACTATTATTTTGAGTTTATAGTTATTTATAGCATCTTAAGAATTAGGGGATGAGATTATGATAGAAAAAATTAATGGAATAAGAATTAAAGGTAGATGTTTTAAAGAAGAAAAAAACTTGTTGTTTTTTAATGACAATAACAGAATATCAATTGTTTATGGAAAAAACGGTAGTGGTAAGAGTACTATTTCTCAGGGTATAGCAACTATTTCTACAGATGATACGCAATCTGATATTTCTACATTTTTTATAGATTCAAATCGACAAGATATCGAATTTTTAGGCAAAGAAAATGTTTTTGTGTTCAATGAAGATTATATTGATAAAAATGTTAGGATTGACGAAGATGGATTAGGAACAATTGTTTTACTTGGAGAACAAGTTAACCTACAATCTGAAATTGAATCGAAAGAAGAAAAAGTTAAAACCATCTCTGACGATTTAGAGAAATTAACGGCTGAATATTCAAAATATAATGAAAAAAATAATCCGTTAAATCCTGAATATCATATGAGCAGAATTGTTACTACTTTAAAAAAATCAGGCGGCTGGGCTGAAGTCGATTCACAGATAAAGAAAAATAAGATAAAAAGCCAGGTTAATGACTCTATTGTAAAAGAAATTGGAGAATTGAAAGTTAATGCAACAAATGATGAGCTAAGGGAAAAATACGATGAATTAACGGCTTTACTGGAAAAGGTTTCCAATAGTACCAATTCATATCCAAATGAAGTCGAACAGATTAAGATTGATGCTGATTTTGATTCAGTTATTGTGGAAACGCTTGCAAGAAAAATTGAAAAATCGGTATTGTCTGAACGTGAAAAACTTATTATTGATGCAATAGAGAGTGGATTCCAAGATAGAGTTGAATCAGCTAGAGAAGACTTTAGTAACAACGATGTTACAATTTGTCCTTATTGTTATCAACCGGTTACAGAACAATATAAGCATGATTTGGTTGACAATATTAATAAAGTACTTAATAAGGATGTAGATGAACATAAAGCTCAATTATCAGATATTCGATTTCCTGTTTTAGATCTTGATCGTGAACTTCTTGACTCATTAGATTCAACTCTTACAAAAAAAGCAATTCAACAGCTAGAAAATTGCAACTTAATTATAATGCAATATCAAGAATTAATTTTACAGAAAGAAGGCAATGTTTATACTCCCATTATAATTGAATCGAAAGGGTTGAATAATTCAATCGAGAAGCTAAATTTAATTCTCGGTGAATTAGAAACAAAGAGACTTGAGCTTAACGATGCTGCAAAGAAAAAAACATCAATTATTAAGGAACTTGTCTCAATTAATAAATCTATTGCCCATATTGATATCACAAAATTATATAAGGATTATTTGAAACAGGAAAAGGATAAGGTTGCATTATCTAATTCTGTTAAAGAAAAACAGGATGCGCTTAATGAAGAAAATGAGGAGTTGAAGAAATTAATACAGAAAAAGGCAAATGTTGGACTTGCCATTGAAAATATTAATAATTCATTGGACTATGTTTTTCTTACTCACGGACGATTATCTATTGAATTACGTGATGACAAGTACTATTTAAAATCAAATGGTGATTATGTGCTTCCAAAGAGGGTTTCACAAGGGGAACGCAATATAATTGCATTGTGTTATTTCTTTACACACATCCTATCAAATCAAGAAATCAGCAAACTATATAAAAGCGAGGCATTTATTGTTATTGATGATCCAATTTCAAGTTTTGACTTTGAAAACAAAATTGGTATCACTTCTTTCTTACGATTTCAAACAGATTGTATCATTAAAGGAAACGAAAACAGTAAAATTCTATTTCTTTCTCATGATTTAGAGACGGTATTTGCTTTAAGAAAAGCTATAGAAGAAATATGCAAATCAACAAAAGGAATTGCGAAAAAATCGCAAACTACGTATAGTGCGTTCGAATTGAGTAATTTGGAATTATCACTTCTTGAAAGAAAGCATAATGAATATGGTAGTCTTTTAAAAAGAGTTTATCATTTTGCTAATGGAGATATGCTAGAAGATTCGTTAGTTGTTGGTAACGAGATGCGTCGAGTTTTAGAAGCTTTTTCGTCATTTACATATCGGCAAAGCATTGAAAATGTTTCCTGTGATGCTAATGTTTTAAGCGCTTTAGGTAATCATTCGATCTTCTTTGAGAATCTTATGTATCGTTTAGCATTACATGGTGAAAGTCACTACGAAGAACAAATATACACAATTCATGACGGATACAACTTCTATGAGTTTATTTCAAAAGATGAAAAAATAAAAACTGCTAAAAGCATATTATGCTTTATGTATCTGTTGAATCCTTTTCATATTTCTGCATATTTACAAACAGAACCTGATGCGATTAACAATATAAAGACATGGGTTAACAGTATTCCAAAAAATGATTCTTTTGAAATAAATGAGAACAAGAAGAGGATTATACCGTTATATGATTTGCCGATTTCTGCTGGGGTTGGTAATGAAAGTTTTGAGGGTGTTCCATTTGAAATGTTTGAGACGGAAAATATGATTTGTGATTTTGCACTTAGGGTTTCAGGCGATAGTATGGAGCCAATTATTCCCGACGGTAGTATCGTTTTTGTTAAAAAACAAGAAACTATTGAAGATGGAGATGTAGGAGCATTTTATTATAGTGGAAAAGTATACTGTAAATATCTTATTCACAAAGACAATAAAATTCTTCTATGTTCATACAATGACAATTATGACCCAATAGTTATTAATGAAGATGCCTTCTTTGTATATGGAAAAGTTGTTGAATATTAAACTTGTTAATTCAAATTAAGGTAGATAATATAAGTGAGGGTTTTATGCAATTATTATTGAATGTACCACATATAGATGAAGATGAAGTTAAATCTTTGGGAGCAAAATGGAATACTGAATTTGAGAAATGGTATGTACCAGACAAATCAAATTATCATAAGTTTTCAAAATGGTTTAATAATCCAAATACTAACTTGATAATATGTGATCATATTTATGTAGTTGTTGGTGAACAGGAATGCTTTAAATGTAATAACACAACTTCTGTTATATCCTTGGCTACAGATTCTTTCTTTGAGATTGAAAATGGAGAAATGAGTTATATAGAAGGAGATTTATATTTAATAGAAGATGTATATTGTATTCCAAACAGCATATCAAAATACCTGAGTGAAGAATACAAGTTTAATTACGGACATTCTAAAACAACAAACTCAAATTATTATGGAAACCATTGCGATGTTTGTGGGGTTTTACAAGGTAACTTTTATCTATATTGTGAACCTGACAGTCCTTTTTTTATGGATGATGTTGAAAAAGTTAAAAATCTTAAATTATTTAAGATAAGTTTAAAGTGTGATTTAGAACTAACTGGGTTTGTAGGTATGAAATATGATGAAAACTCAATAAACTATAAAACTCAAATTATAGATATAGAATTTGATGCATAAATGATTTGAATTACATAAATTTCACGCTGCAAACACTCTGACATCGTAGTTAATAGCATACTGCTTGTCCGGCTCGGTTGTTTCTTTTAATATCTTGTTTGTTGTGTGTCCGCACCTTGTGAAGTATCTGTGCTGAATCATCAATGTGTCCAACAAAGTGTCCTCAGTAGGCGTGGAAGAGCTCGGGCATCTTGAAATGATAGGCGCGATTGTTTACCAGCTTACAAGAAATCTTTCAAAAGAAGATATAAGAAAGGCAGGTTTCGACGCATATTTTGTTGACCATACTACAGGCGTTTATCCGACGGCTGCAAGCGGCTTCCCGTATTCGGCGGCTTCAATGCAGTCAAAGGGTGACGTAATTGCAGATTTGCACGAGGATTTAGCGGCTGAACAGAAGGCGAGAGTTACCTATGACAATATTCTCAACCTTGTTGATGACCCTGATGTTCGTGACCCGATTAAGTTCCTTCGTGAGCGTGAAATAGTTCACTATCAGCGTTTCGGCGAGGCTTTAAGAAGAACTACCGACCGGCTCAACAGCAAAAACTTTTACGCTTTCAACCCGTCATTTATCCCGAAAGAATAATAATCAATCTATTTGCAGACGGCTTTTTGCCGTCTGTTTTTTCTTTTTCGTTTTGTTACCTATTTGTTACACATCGGATGATATACTTAACAACGAAAACGAAAATAGTGTTCAGCATAACTATCTTTTTATTATCAAAATGTTTAGCTCTTGATGGACATTTGTTGGACATTATAGTATAATATTATAGTTATGTACTGTCATAGAATGAGAGGTAAATATATGACAGGAACTTTTACACGCACGATTTCTCTGTTGCTTATTGCGATAATGCCTAATAGCAATTATTTTAGAATTTATTAGAATTTTTGTTTTCAGTTTTGTGTCATAGGAGGTATTTATGAAAACATTGAAAAAGGCTTTGGCGGTTTTACTGTCTGTAATTATGATTATCGGTATGGTGCCTCTTTCTGTACTGCCCGTTACGGCGGCTGAAATTGACGAAGGCGTGCCGTCTGTTCCGTCGGATATAAGCTTTAAGGAAAAATATACTTATGATATTTATATTCAAACTGTTGATGACGCTGACTTATGGAATTCGGCGTACTTCTCTATTGGCGACGGAAGCAATGATGCCGTTAAATGGGATATACAGTCAAACATTGACGACCCGGGAGATATTTTTTCAAAAACATATACTTCCGATATATTGTTTCCTGTTATGAAGCTCGAAGTAGATTTTGGCATGGTCTTGCCCCGCAATTGGACCGGCAATGTTAATATCAAAATTAACGGTTATACAGTTTGCAGCAAAGCTTTTACTATTCATTCCAATGATTATAATAAGGATATTTATATTTATCCCGAACCTCCCAGAATAGAAAAATTAAAGCTATATACAAAGGATCCTTACAACAATACATATCCCGTGTCGCTCACTTCCGATTTGCGTTTAATGCAGAATGGAAATGAAACCGGTAATACTTTGTCAGGCAATATCTATGTTTTAGCTTTGAATCAATACAATGTGCCTTTCGACAATTGGATAAAGTCTGTCAATCATTCAGGGGCTATAGCCTCGGGCAAGGATGTCTGGCTTAGTGCAATATCACCTGACTATTCGGGTATGGATAAGATTGAGTTTTCGCATCAGGCAGGAAAATACGGAGTTTTCAAACTGACAAGTACAGCCGGTGCAGATCATAATGTCGGTCTGAACTTATATTGCGGTGATTATAGCAAATGGGTGAAGAACGGCGATCCTTTTACCAGTTTTGTAGATACTTCCGGAATACGGAGATATACCGGAACTCAGCAGTTTAATCCGGGAAATGTTGAATTAAAGTTCAGAAGAGGTCTTAATGTTTATCTCAATGCAGACTTATATAAATCCTTCAGAGGCAATGTCGGTGATTCTATTGCAGTTTTCTTTAAAGAGGACGATATACCCGAAGGGTACTACCTGAACAGCGTTACCTCCACCGGCGCAGGTGAGTTGGAGCACTACGGCTATTACGGTGAGTATTTTTATACTTTAGGTGACGGAAATGCGGTAATAACCGCAACAACTGCACCTAATAACTATACAATTGAGTATAATGCAAATGCATCGGACACAACGGGAGAGATGGAAAGTACAGCTGCAATCTATGATAAGGATGTACAGCTCAGAAGCTGCGGCTTTACGAGAAACGGCTGGGGCTTTGTCGGTTGGAATACCAAGGCTGACGGCAGCGGCACTGCTATTACCGATATGGGTTATGCAAAGAATCTTACGAGCGAAAGAGACGGTACAGTTACTCTTTATGCTCAGTGGGGCAGTGCTACTGTTGATATTACGCTGAAATATCCGCAGGAAATGGGTATTGCCGACAAGGTAATACATGTTAACCGAGGCGGCAGCATTCCTGTTGAGAGTGATATTAACACAGGCGACGCTGAAGGACATTATCATTTTGTAAGCGCTGACAGAAGTCTTGACAATATACAGCAGGAGGGTGTAATAAACCTCACTTACGAAAAAACGGCGCACACCTACGGCGAAGCGTTTTATACTGTCGCACCTACCTGTACGACGGACGGTGTTGAAGCACAGCTTTGTACTGAGTGCGGCTACGAAAAAAGTGAAACCGTTGCCGCTTTCCACCAGGATGTAGTTCATGTTGACAGCATACCTGCAACCTGCGAATCGGACGGCGTTGAGAATGCTACTGTTTGTAACGCCTGCGGCGAGGTTCTTGAGAGAGGAGCCGTGATTCCTGCTCTCGGACACAATTATAATTTCAAGAATATTACATGGGATTTAACTACCGAAAGCGGAACGCCGGAGGGCTATGTTTATGTAGTGTGCAAAAACGATTCGGACCACATCTGTATTTCCGAGGCTACTGTTACCGAGGAGGATGGCGGTTTCCTTGCGAGCGCCGTACTTGATGACCTGCCTGTATCAAAATTCCTTGAAAAAGGTAAGGATATTTTCACCGTTACTGCTTCCTGTAACGAGGGCGGTACTTTGACCGCCGACCATACCGTAGCATTGCCGGGTGAAACGGTTAATATTGAATACACGGTTGATGACGGCTGCTATCTTAATAAACTGACCGTTAAGCAGGGCGACACAGATATAGCATTAAACGATAATTCCTTTATTATGCCGCAGGGCAATGTAACAATTAATGCGGTATTCGGCACGATTGCACCCAATCAGTGCGGTGCCGACGCTTACTGGAGATATGATGAGCCGACAAAAACTCTTACGGTTTTCGGCAGCGGACCGATGTTTGATTTTACTGCAGAGGAAGCTGATGAAAGACTGAACAACGGCTTGCAGTATTATGCTTATAAGGATGAATGTGAGCATATAGTAATTGATGAAGGTATTACATATATAGGCGATTTTGCATTTATGGGACTCAGCAAGGTTACGGACGTTCAAATGTCCGACAGCGTAACATCCGTCGGCAGATGTGCTTTCCTTAATGATATTTCTGTAAATAATATCAGAATGTCCGAAGCTCTGACCTCAATAGATAATAACGCTTTTGCTTATATCGGCACAATAGATTACATTGATATTCCTGCGTCGGTTACAAGCATTTCGGGCGGCGCTTTCTATGGCACTCAGCCGACTGAGATATACAGCTTCGCAGATCCTGACAGCTTGACATGGAGCAATACTGCCGACGAGCTTCTTCCCTCAAAGCAGACTGTTGTCCATGTTTACAGTCAGTATCTTTCACGCTATCAGGAAAAATTCGGCAGCTCTGTCAATGCAACCTTTGTAGGCGACCTTGACTCGAAAATACATGATATTACGGTTGTTCAGTCAGCTCACGGTACTGTTACCGCTGATTGTGAGACAGTTCATACGGGAACACTTGTCAGGCTTACAAATACCGCTGATTCAGGCTACGGACTTAAAAAATATGCTGTAAGAGATACAAAGAAAAATAACATTCCCGTTACCGACGGCGCCTTCGTTATGCCTGACAGAGACGTTATAGTAACCGCCGAATTCAGCAGGATTTATTCAATCAATTATGAGGTTGCCTCAGGCGAGGGTACTATTGAGGTGCCGAATAATGCGCCTGTGGGTACAACGGTTACCGTAACCGTCAACCCATATACAAATAATGATTTGAAGAGACTGTATTATACAGATTCGAACGGCGAGGTTACCGAGATTACAGATAATCGGTTTGTAATGCCCGCTTCCGATATTACCGTTACGGCTGAATTCGGTCCGATAGATTATAATGTAACCTATTCTGACGCTCAGAACGGCTCTGTAACGGGAGTTGCGACCGCTCATCTCGGCGATTTGATCGAGCTTAATGTTACGCCCGACGAGGCATACAAGCTAAATTCACTGACAGTTACGGACAGCGAAGGCAACGAAGTGAATGTAACCGACGATTATAAGTTCAATATGCCTGCTTCTGATGTTACAGTCAGTGCAGAGTTCGTAAGGGATTATTACAGGATCACGTATTCCGATACTCAGAACGGCACTCTCAGCGGTGTTCTCACGGCTCATGAAGGCGAAACAGTAACGCTTACCGTAACATCCGATGATTATTATGAAGCAAAATCGGTGTTTTTTACAGATTCAAACGGTGATGAGTTCTCAATAACAGACGATAGGTTCGTTATGCCCGCATCGGATATAACCGTAAATGCAGCCTTCGAAAAGATTGATTATGATATCGATTATATTGAAGCCGAAAACGGCTCTGTAACAGGCGCGAGTACCGCTAACTACGGCGACGAGGTAGAACTTACCGTTACGCCTGAAATAGGTTATAAGCTTGAGACACTGAGCGTTAGGGATGCTGATGAAAACGAGATTCAGGTTACTGACGGCAGATTTGTAATGCCTGGCTCTGATGTTTCAATCAGCTCAAGCTTTGCAATTGCGGACTATAACATTAATTACGTTACCGAGCGGTGCGTCGTATCGGGACCGGAGTGTGCAAACTACGGCGATGAAATTACATTAACGATAACGCCTGATGAAAACTGTGTCATTGATAAGGTTACAGTTATGGATGCAGATAACAACGTTATCCCTGTAAACGCTGATAAGTTCATTATGCCTGCTTCCGATGTGACAGTGACGGTCGATGCTCTTCCCATTACGGCATATGCGGAATATGACTACGAAACGCAGATTCTGTACTTCCGTTACGGACCTTACCGTGAGACTTCGGATTCGTGGGAGATTAAAGATGACTCGATAAAGCCATGGAAGTATATACGGTATATTTCTAAGGCTGTTTTCGACCCCTCCTTTGCCCAGGCAAGACCGAAGAATACTCGTTCATGGTTCGCAGCGTACGACTCGTTAACTGATATAGAAGGCATTGAATATCTGAACACATCCGAGGTAACGGATATGAACTCAATGTTCTACGGTTACACAGGTGCGTCCCTTGATGTCAGCGGCTTCGACACCTCAAAAGTAACTGATTTTGAGGATATGTTCTACGGCTGTAAAAACCTTACGTCCCTTGACATCAGCGGCTTCGACACTTCAAGTGCTGAATCTTTAAAGAATATGTTCTATAATTGTGAGAATTTGATCTCGATCGATGTCAGCGGCTTTAACACATCTAAGGTAACCGATATGGGCGGTATGTTCGCATCCTGCAGTGGACTTACATCGATTGACGTAAGCAATTTTGATACTTCAAGTCTTAAAAACATAAGCACTATGTTTGCCGGCTGTACCCAGCTTAAAACGATTGATTTGCGAAACTTTAATGTTCCGAAATACAATAATGCGGTGTTGGTTTTCCGCGACTGCGTGAATCTTGAAACAATCTATGTTGCAACTGCCGATACAGCGTGGAAGGCAAACAGCGGCTGGGATGTTTTTTATAATTGTGAAAAGCTTGTCGGAGGAACAGGTACGACCTTTGACAGCGAAAATATTGATATATCAATGGCGAAGGTTCAGGACGGGTACTTTACAGCCAAGCCCTTCGATATAACGGTTGTAAATGCTTCGGGCGGTGCTGTTGAGGCTGATAAGTCTCAGGCTTATATGGGTGATACGGTTTCACTTGATTTCACTTCTGATGATAATATGGTATTCAGCCACTATACCGTTACCGATAAAAACGGCGACAAGGTTACGGTAAACGGCGATACATTCACAATGCCTGCTTCCGATGTAACCGTAACAGCGGTATTCAGGGAGAAGGGTATATACGATATCAATGAGGACGGCGTTGAGGATATAAACGATATAGCGTTTATCATATCCGCTTGTGTCGGCGAGGTTGAAATGACTGCTTCACAGTCAGCTAAAGCAGACCTCAACGGTGATGGTGCTGTCGACGCCTTCGACGCAGCAGAACTTGACAGAATACTCTTCGCCAACAACGCATAAACGGTCTTGCATAGGATAGAGTTAAGAATAAGATTTAAGGCTCGGATTTATCCGAGCCTTTTTTGTATAGTAAAACCACGCGTTAGACGCGTGATTCGGGAGAAGTTTATTGTCAAGAAAAACAAATTCTTCTTAAAACATTATTTGAAACTTTTTAAACTTTATGTTATAATTAAGTTTAATATTGTTGGACATTTGTTGGACTGAGAATGTTACGATTAATAAAGAATTTATAATAGTAAGTAGGACAAGGAGTAACTTATGAAATTGTTTAAACAATTAACATCGGTTTTTATGGCGGTTTTGATGTTGCTTGCCACCGTTCCGATAACAGCATCTGCTGAAACTCAGACGGGCCGTTTAGGCAATTCAAATGTTTATTACGAATTGAACGACGACGGAACTCTGCGCCTTTACGGCAGCGGTGCTACACCGAATTATTCGGGAACTAATCAGAGCCCGTTTGCAGAAGACTATTATATACAAACGATTGTTGTGGATGAAGGCGTTACAAAACTCGGTGACTACATCTTTGAAAGGTGCGATGTAACGCAGGTCAGTCTCCCGACATCTCTTCGTGAACTTGGTATGTTCGTCTTCGGAGGCTGTGAAAGTTTGCAGGAAATAGAGTTACCGAAAAGAACCACAACCTTTGGTATCGGCGTTTTTTACCATTGCCAATCACTAAAAAAGATTACTTTTAATGCAAATACGATTAATTGTTTTCAATTATATGAAAATGAAAATGGTTTTTCGTTTAACAGTTTGCTCAGCCCGGTTGAGAATGCTTCTGTTTACATTCCGCTTCCGATTACTGTTAACGAAAGTCTGTCGGGCGTCTCGACAAATGTTACAGGTTATGAAAAAGCAGCGGAACTTTTTAATAAAAACGGCAATACCGTCTACTGCGTAAACAGTAACGCCACAATCAAGTGGAAAAACTATGACGGCACTGTTCTTGAAACCGATACCAATGCCGCTCAGGGTGAGATACCCACTTATGACGGCGCAACTCCCGAAAGACCTGTTGATGAAAACAACGGTTATATTTTCAGCGGCTGGTCTCCGGAGCCGTTTGAGGTTATGGGAGATATGTCGTACACGGCTACATATGAAGCTGTAGATAAAACACCTTATCTTGATGAGAACGGTGTCAAACAGTATGCCGGCGCACGCACACTTAACGGCACCGAGACCGAACTTCCCGGCGGCTGGTATGTGGTTTACGGTAATATTACCTATAACAATAATCTCAACTTCAAAGGCGATGTCCGTATCATTTTGGCTGACGGCGCAACAATGAATACGTTGGGAACAACAAATTATTCGGTTCTTTCTGACGCAGGTCTTTCCATATACTGTCAGGAAGGAAGGACAGGAGCTTTAATCACTGACGGAATAGTCGCTAATTACGTTAAAATCTGCGGCGGCAACGTTAATATAGCGAATACGATTATGACTGCCTATGATGTCGATATATACGGCGGCAGGGTTGATGTCGGCTCTATTATCTGGTCTATGGGCGGCAATATGAATATTTACGGCGGCAATACGAGCGTAAACAGTTACATAGCCGTTAAAAATGCAATTACGATAGGATATAAAAAGCCCACGGACAGTATCTATTCAAAAGAATATAGAATATCGTCAACAGGTACACAGGCTATCACTATTGCCGAAGGTCAATCCTTCAAAAATGCCAATGATGCGTCAGAAATTTTTACCGGTACGGTTGATTTGGATTCTGTTAAAGAAAAAACTCTTGTTCCGTATTCATATAATACGATTACTTACACTTCTGATGAAAACGGAACTGTAACAGGCGTCAGCGGAGCGAATTTCGGCGAAGAGGTTACGCTTACCGTTTCGCCAAATACAGGATGCTATCTTGATAGCTTAACTGTTAAGGACGGCAATAACAATGATATTACCGTAACTGACGGCACTTTTATAATGCCCGATTCCTTCGTTACGGTTACTGCAAACTTTAAAGTATATACCTACACAGTCAACTTTGTAATAGATGGCGTAACCGTTGAAACGGATGAAAATGTGCCTTACGGTGATTTGCCGGTATTTAACGGCGTAATACCCGAAACGTATTTTGATGAAAACGGTATGGAATACAGGTTTGCGGGTTGGACTCCCGAGCCTTCGGAAGTATATGATGATATTACATATACTGCAACCTATGCTTTAAGCGGAAGAATCAGGGTTAACTACCTTGATGAAAACCAAAACACCCAAACGGTTATAGCGAACATTCTGACGGGCGACGAGGCAACTCTTACTGAGGGTTGGTATTTCGTCAAGGACAATATTTCTTACAGCAACGATTTAAAGCTTTTGGATAACGTTAATCTTATACTCGGCGACAATGCCGTAATGAGCACTGCAAGGGGAATTACCTATGCGCATGCCACATCACCCTGGCATCTGAATGTTTATGCTCAGAGCGTACAGGGCGGAACCTTGAATGTAAACGACGTAAGTACATTTTACAGCCTGAAGGTATGCGGCGGTAACGTGAACTTCAAAAGCATTATGGCTATGAATACAAGCATCCTTGGCGGTAGGTTTACCGCAACGGGCATAATGGCTTTTGACGGCGGTGAAATCACACTTGGCTGTAATACAGCGGACAGCAGTATCACTGTCGGCAGTTATACAGGCTCGGTTAAAATTGCCGACGGGCAAAAATTGACTGATGGCCAGAATGTATACAAGGGCTCTATATCCAATAACTCATTTCTTTCGGATAAAACGCTTGTTGCCTGTACGATTAATTATGACATAAACGAGGACGGCGTTGAGGATGTAAACGATATTGGATTTATCATTTCCGCTTCTGTCGGCGAGGTTGAAATGACTGCTTTACAGTCAGCCAAAGCCGACCTCAACGATGACGGAGCTGTAGATGCCTTTGATGCCGCACGGCTTGACAGGATTATGTTAGTCAAGTAAAGGATTAATTAAAACTAATTAAGCTATTTTTAAAAGGAGACTATGTTATGAAAAAAACAATTTCTTTAATTCTTGCGCTTGCACTTGTTCTTGCGGTATTTGCAGGCTGCTCGAAAAAAACTGATAACGGAACGAATCCTTCGGAAAATTCTTCTGCAGACGTAACGAATCTTTCGGGAAATTCTTCTGCAGACGTAACGAATCCTTCGGAAAATTCTTCTGCAGACGTAACATCATTCAAGACCATAGGCGACATTATAAACAGCGGTATTGAGTCAATTCAGTCTGCAAGTACGGACAAATACTACATCTATGTTTTTCAGATTGATCAGGTGTATTACCGTGCAATCGCAAATTTAACTCCCGAGCTTTCTCAGTCTTTGTTTGACCTTGATTTTGATGATAAAAATTATGACAAAAAGCTCAACGATATTATTTCGCCTTTGACGATTGATAAGCTTGAAAACTTAAACGACACTGTTATTCCTCAGGAGGAGCTGGATAAGCTTGTCGGCAAGACGGGCGAGGATCTTCTTAATGACGGTTGGAGTTCAGGAATGGGCTATAATCTTGATAAAATGGAGTTTTGGCTTAACAAGGGAGCATTTGAATATACGGTAGTCTTTGACGGCAAGCTTGAAAACAGTGACGATTTTAATGAGGAGGAAGCTATAAAGCCTCTTGTTATTAAGTCAGTTACATTAAACGGTATCGGTGATGCAACCAATGTTGAGTAATATTTATTAATAAACACAGAGACAGAGCGTGGAGTTTTCCCCGCTCTGTTTTTTAATTCATTGAAATACTTTTTATTATATGCTATTATTCAAATGTGGATTTTTTTGAAAGGAGGGCTTTCGGATGAATGAAAGGAAGAGAATATTTCGACGTATGGCGTTATATTATCTTTTGCTTGCTGTCAATATTATTCCAAATGCAAACATAATTCCCGACAGTTTTCCTACGCGTAATGTTTCGACAATTTATCTTTTAACTGTGTGCGTATGCCTTGTACTTTACTATTACCACCGTGTAACGCCTGCGGGAAGTCTTTCGGGTATGATGAAATCAATCTCGTGGATGGCGTTGCTGCTGATACTGCTTCGGGGTATCAAATACAGCGTTTTCGCTGAGATTGACATACTTGACAGACATATCTGGTATCTTTACTATGTTCCGATGCTCCTTATACCCTTGTTCCTTTTTTTTATCTCACTTCTCGTTGCGCCGAAAAAGGATTTACGTATTCCGATGGGCTGGCGCTGGACTCTTGCGGTTACAGTTTTGTTTATCGCTCTTGTCCTGACAAACGATTTGCATCAGCTTGTTTTCGTGTTTAAGCCTAAGTTTGAAGGATGGGATAATGATTACACATACGGCAGTCTTTTCTATGTAATAACGCTTTGGAGATATGCTCTTTATGTTGCGGCAATTGTTATGCTTATTATCAAATGCCGTATTGTTTCGGCGAGGAAAAATGCGTGGATTATACTTATTCCGTTTGTCGTAGGTGCGGTGCTTAACTCGCTAATTGTTACGGGAAATATTCCCAAGGTGAACGGTTCAAATATACTTGAATTTCCCGAAATTCTTATCAGTACGGTGGCGGTTGTTCTTGAATGTTGTATTCAGCTTGGCATGATTCCCACCAATACCGATTACGGAAAGTTGTTTCAGAAGTTCTCTATTTCGGCGCAGATAACTGATAAAAAAGGAAATCCCGTTTACTCATCCTATTCGGCAAAGCCCCTTACCGCAGAGCAGTTTTTACAGTCGGGCGGCTCTCGTATAGACGAGCATGCCGTGCTTCAAAAGATGAAAATACCCGGCGGCTTCGGCTTTTGGCAGGACGATATGACTGAGATTGACCGCCTTAACGGAGAGCTTGAGGAGGCAAAGGAGGCTCTTGCGGAAGAAACGGAGCTTATACGGCTTCGTAATGAATTAAAGGAAAAACAGTTAAAAACCGAGCAGCGAACTCTGGTTTACGATACTATTGCAAAGCGCACCCAAAGGCAGTCGCAGCTGATTTCACGATATGCCGAAACTGCCCGAAAGTCTGACGATACAAAGGTCAGAGAGACGATACGTTGCAGAATTACTATGCTCGGCGCATATATTAAACGCTATGCCAATCTAATGCTTCTTTCACAGGAGAGTAGTTTAATTGAGGCAGGCGAGCTTGGACTGTCTGTTTCCGAGGTGCTTCGATATCTCAACTTCGGCGGCATTCCGGGAGAGTTCTTCTCGGATGCCGACTGTAAAGTGAAAGCCGATGCAGCGCTTGCCGTATTTGAGGCATTTGAAACTTTGCTTGAAAAAAATATTACATGCCTTAAGGGCGCATTTGTAAATCTGTCCGGTCAGGACGGAGTTTTGTTCAAGCTCACTCTTGAAAATCTTAATGAGCCGTTGTCGGAGAAGGAAAAAAACGCCCTTTCTCTTGTCGGCGTATCGTATGAAATAACACAGGAGGACGGCGTTACATATTTGAGCTTCCGACTTCCGAAGGGAGGCGAAGCGGTATGATTTCATATTCTGATCTTTCGCCTTTGGTCCGTTCCGTTTTCGCACTATGGGTGTTGCTTCTTTGCCTTAACTGTATCGGAAACGGCGTGCTTGCGGCTGTTAAAAAGAGATTTCACTTTACAGTTTTTGCTTTTCTTTTGTTTGTTCCGTCATTTCTTTTTTGGCAGATAATATTCGATTTTTCGCTTTCTGCCAAAATCGGTTCTGTTGCTTCAATTACCGAAGCCTTATGCTCTCTTTCGTGGGCTTACTGGCTTTGCGCTTTTGTATTGCTTAGCGTTTTATCTGCATTTCTGCTTTGGCTTAATCTCAAATACGACAGGACATACATCACTCCCGGCGCTATCAAGACCTATCTTGACAAAATGCCCTGCGGAGTATGCTGCTGGCGTGAGAACGGGCGAGTACTTTTTTCAAATATCTGTATGAACGAGCTTTGCGTTTCGATTACAAACGGAGCTTTGCTTAACGGAAAACAGTTTCACGACGCTGTTAAGGACGGTATAAAGAGCGTTAACGGCAAAGTATGGCGATTTTCCAGCCGTGAGATAAATGTTGACGGCGAAACTCTTTACGAAATGATCGCGTCCGACATTACTGCCGAGTACTCAAAAACCGAGGCGCTTGAAAAAGATAAGACGGAGCTTTCGCGCCTTAATAACGAGCTTCGGGAATACTATTCGAGCATTGACGAGTCAGTCAAAAGGCAGGAAATATTACAGGCAAAGATGAATATTCACGATGAAATGAACCGCCTTATGCTTTCGACTGTGGCGACCGATAAGGATGACTCCAAGGCACTTGACAGTATTTTTTTATTGTGGGAGAAAAATGCGCTTCTTTTGTGTATGGAAACAGATGTTAAAGCGAATATCCGACAGACTGAAGAACTTGACTCACTTGCTAAGGCGCTCGACGTTAGCGTTGTATGGAATAAAAAACTGCCCGATTTTCTTGACGACAATCAAAAGGAACTGTTTTTCTTCACGGCGCAGGAGGCTCTTATTAACGCAGTTAAGCACGCACAGGCAAAAACATTTAAAATTACATTTGAACAGACGGACGGTTCGCTTATCTGCAAATTTTCAAATGACGGAAAGCTGCCTGACGGTGATGTGCGCTTTGAAGGCGGACTTGCAAATATACGCTTGCTTGCCGAAAAAAACGACGCAACAGTTTACGCCGAAACCGACAAAAAGTTCACTCTGATTTTGAAGTATCATCCGATTGGCTGATGTATTTTTGGATAATTAGGTGTAGAATAACCGCAAAGGAGAGGTAAGATGTCATACAATGTCCTTCTCGTCGAGGATCAGGCGATGCCTCGCGAGCTTTTTGAAATATATATCAATTCAAGCGAAGAGTTTATTCTTCTGCTTTCGGTTGCCAATGCTTCTGCGGCATTTTCAGTCTGCAAAAATAATAAGGTTGATTTAATCCTTATGGACGTTATGACGGAGCTCGGTCACAGCGGACTTGACGCAGCAGAGGAAATAAAAAAAGAGTTTCCTGAAATTAAAATAATAATTGTTACTTCGATGCCCGAATACTCATGGCTTTCGCGGGCAAGAAAAATCGGCGTTGATTCCTTTTGGTACAAGGACGGTCAGAAAAGCGGTATTCTTGAGGTTATGAAACGCACCATGGCGGGCGAGCATATTTATCCCGATGAAACACCGCTCATTCATATAGGCAACGCCACTAATCACGAGTTTACTGAGCGTGAGCTTGACATATTAAAGGAGTTGACCACGGGCGACACAAATGCGGCAATAGCCGAACGTCTCGGCGTTTCGGTGGCAACGGTTAAAAGCCATATACAGCACCTTATGGAAAAGACGGGCTTCAAAACCCGTACTGAGCTTGTAAGCGAAGCGAGAAGCAGGGGAATAGTTATAAAAGACTGATGTTTTACATCAGTCTTTTTTTGCGGAATTCGGAAATTTGGGGAAGCTTCGCTTCCAAACATTATATTCGGCTAAATAATTACCGCCTGCAATTCCACATTCTGCTTTCCGAATTATTCTCGTTCGTAATTTGAAAAAATCATACTTTTGGCTGATGTTTTTAAAACAAACATCTGATAAAATATATTCGGAATATTCTAATCAATTCCGCATTCCGAATTTTATTAAAGGAGGTTTTTTAATGAAAAAAGCTTTATCCGTTATATTGTCACTTATAATGGTTATGACGGTATTTGCGGCGTTGCCCCTTGAGGCAAGCGCAGGCATGTTTGAGTTCTTAAACTGGGGTATAGACAAAGATGTTGTGGAAATAAAGTATCCGGAGTCACACCAGAGCAGTATGTTTATCGACAATTCGGGCTATCTTCATTTTTCCAGACCTTACGGTACTCCGTATAATGCCTACAAGCCCGAGTTTGAACCGACTGAAAAAGTTGACATATATATAACTTGGCATGATAACAGCCTTCTTGGAAACTGGTCTATAGCGTTTAATGATGTTCCTTGTCCGTATAATGCTAACAATACAGTTCAGGTCGGCGCCAAAATGGAAGAAGAAAGATTTCCTTCGGGCGTCTATGATATAACCGTGTATGATTCGGAAACACATGTATTTGACCATGAGCGCTATGCGCATATTGAAAGATATATAATTAGAAGGTCTCTTTTCTATAGTGTTACATATCTCAGCCCTTACGACCAGCTTGATGCCCCCACTCATTTGAGATGGGAAGACAATATGGCAAAATGGGAAGCTGTTCCGCATGCGACGAGATACTTAATTACGGTTTATAACAAAAATAATGATATTCAGTTCAACACCTCCACAACCAACACCTTTTATCAGTGTGTTCCCGAAACATATTGGCATTTTGAAGTTCAGGCATGTGATGATACGGGAAACTATATCAAAAGCATCCGTGCAATCGGTTCGCCCTTGCGCGCTTACAGCGTAACCTTTAACAAAAACGGCGGCGGCGGTACATGGTACGGCGTTACAACCTCGGGTAAATATGTATTGCCTACGACTACCTATTTTACGCCACCCGATGACAGTTACAAATTTGTCGGTTGGTCAACAACACCCGACGGAAAGAATATTATTAGCTCCGTAAACCTTACGCAAAACATAACGGTTTATGCCGTTTGGAATAAATATACGGGTTCGGTTGATACGAACGTTTACTGGAACCTTGAAGACGGCGTGCTCAATATTTACGGAGACGGTCCAATCCAGAACCGTACTCAGGGCTATCCGAACCCCTCTCCGTTCAGAAATAACACCGAAATCAAAAAGGTGGTTATCGGAAGCGGAATCACGCAAATCGGCGACTGGTTCTTTGACGGCTGCACAAATATTGAAACATTGGATTTGAGCAATGCAAATTCTCTTTACAGAATCGGCAATTATGCGTTTAACGGTTGCACAGGCCTTTCGGAAATCATCTATCCGTCTGACCTCGGCGTAAGTATTACTCAACTCGGCGCAGGCGCTTTCAGTGGCTGTTCAAATCTTAACGGCTTCTGCCTTGCGGATATTGATTCTTCGGACATTCAGTATGTTGCCGCTCACGCATTCGAGAATTGCACTTCGCTTAAAAGCGTTACAATTCCGAAATCTGCTGCGGGCGTCGCAGAAAACGCATTTGACGGCTGCGACAGTCTTGAAAAGATTTTCTACGGCGGCTCCCTTGAAGATTGGGAAAATCTTTACAAGGGCGCAAACAATGACGCTCTTGCAAATGCAACCGTTTTCCCGTATAGCTGCTGGGGCGAGCAGATAGGCGACAACGCTTACTTTGTGGCTGACGCATTCGGTCAGACGGGCAGAATTATCGGCTCGGGCGACACCTGGAATTATCTCGGCGGCGCTTCACCGACTGCATTGAAACCCGTTCAGGAAGTAATTGTCGATGAAGGAATCACTTGTATCGGCGAATGTCTTTTCTATGACTGCGACGTACTCAATACTGTAACTCTCCCGAGTACGCTTCAAACAATCAATTACAGCGCATTTGAAAAGTGCGACGGCATTGAAAGTATAGTCATTCCTGACAATACATATCTCATTTCGGATTTCGCTTTCTATGAGTGCACCAAGCTTAAAAGAGTTTTTCTGGGAAGCGAATTAGAGGCAATCAATTACGGCGCATTTTCGTCCTGTGAAAGTCTTGAAAAGGTTTATTATTACGACTCAAAGGATGTGTTTGACAGCAAGGTTTTTGTTGACTCAAACAACTATTCGTTTGATGACGCAACCTTTATTCCTCTCAGCGGCGCCTGCGGTCCTTGCCACGCTTATATGTTTGAACCCGAAACGGGCACACTGTCCATTTTCGGCTCCGGCGAAATGGATAACTTTACCTCAACATCAATGCCCTGGTATGATTATAAAAATGATATCAAAAATGTAGTTATACATGACGGCGTAACCGCAATCGGCGAGAACGCCTTCTGGCTCTGTAGTAACATTGAAACAGTCGATTTCGGCAATACATTGCAGAAAATCGGCAAATATGCTTTCAGCGGATGCAATTCATTAACCGGAATTGTACTCCCCGAAACGCTTACAACTATCGGAGTTCAGGCGTTTGCGGATTGCGAACTCGTTAAAACAATAATCATTCCCGGCAAGGTTACGGCAATTCCCAACAGCACATTCAACGGCTGCACATCTCTTGAAAGCATATTTATTCCGCGAAGCGTCAAGAGTATCGGTAATTACTCATTTTACAACTGCCCGTCGCTTACCGATATTTACTACGGCGGCACCGAGCAGGAACTCAATAAAATCACTATCGGCGATGGCAACAGTCAGCTTGAAACCGTTACGGTTAATCTGAACACTTCAATGATAGCAGGATGGCAGTTAATCGACGGCAAGTGGTATTATTACAACACGAACGGCGAAAAACAAACCGGTTGGGTTAAGGTCGGCGGTAAGTGGTATTATATGAATTCCGACGGCGTAATGCAGACCGGTTGGCAGAAGGTCGGCGGTAAATGGTACTATATGAATAAGTCCGGCGTAATGCAGACCGGCTGGGTTAAGGTCAGCGGTAAATGGTATTATATGAATTCAAGCGGTGTTATGCAGACCGGCTGGCAGAAAATCGGCGGCAAATGGTATTATCTTAACTCAAGCGGTGTTATGCAGACCGGCTGGCAGAAAATCGGCGGTAAATGGTATTACCTTAACTCAAGCGGCGTTATGCAGACCGGCTGGCAGAAGATAGACGGTAAGTGGTACTACTTTGAAACAAGCGGAGTTATGCTTTCAAACACATCAAAGACAATAAACGGTAAAAAGTATAATTTCAACAGCTCAGGTGTATGCACCAATCCGTAAATCCGTTTATCCGGTAAAAAAAGTAACAGGCAACGCATTTGAATGCGTTGCCTGTTTTTCTTTAAATAATCTGTTTTGTCAGTTTAAAAATGTTTCTGAAGTTTTTGTTTTCGTTTTCAATTGAATTGGATTTCCGTCCATACCGTAATCATTTAAAAATACAGTTTGTCAACAGTCGGAACATTCTCAATCAGATAATTAATGCAGAAATCAATTACCTGCTTTGCGTACTCGTCTTCAAAGCCTCTCTTTTTAATGAACCAGCGGGTAAGTCTTGTATAGCAGATAATCTCCGCCATTTTCCTGTATTCGCCGACTGTTTTTTCGTCGATTCCTTCAAAATAATATTTAAGCGTGTATTTAAAGAAATCGTGACACTGTTCTGTTGTAATTCCGAGGAATTTTGCCCCGTTTTCCTTGTCAACGCAACTGAAACCGAGATATGCCGCGTAAATAGCCGCAATCTCGTAAACAGGGTGTCCCATTGAAAGGGTATCCATGTCGATAAGAAGATTTTCGCCGTTTTGCCTCATAATGTTCTTGATATGAAAATCTCCGTGAAGCATTGTGTTTGTTTCGGGAATCTCTTCAAACATCTTAACGAGCTTTTCTCCGATTTCGGCGGGAAGATAATCCTTGGTGTAATTTGCCCATACAAGAGATTCTTTCTTTTTGCTGGGAAGCTCGTTTTCCTTCAGTGAGGTTGAATGCATTGTTTTTAATATTTCAACGCTTTCCCTTGCAAGGGTTTCAACGTCTTCGCCCGCATTAATAAGCTTCGCAAAAGATTTTGCGTTAAGAAGCTCAAATACGGAACCGTAACGGTCGCCGACTTTTACAACATCATAGGGAATAGCCGTGGGAATACCCATAACGAAGGCTTTTCTTGCAAGCTCTCTTTCGTTATGTATTTCTTCGAGTGAATCCGGATTTTTATAAACTTTTACAATTGTGTCCGGATCTGTGCGGTAAACAATTCCGTTAGCTCCTTCGCCGATAACTTCGCATCCTTCGACCGAAATTGAGCGATAAGCCTTGGAAATGTCCATCATCTCGGTAAAGCCCGTCATATCGAATATTTCGTATACTTCGGAATTACAGTTAATGATTTTTGTTGAGTTGTTTGCTTTTTTGAGTCTTAAGATTACTCTTAAACCGGCGCTCGAGATGTATTCAAGCTCGCCGGCGTCGAGAACAAGCTCTCCGTCAAAACCGGCAAGCTGTTCGTTGAATTCCTTTTCCTTGTCAGAGGCGTTTGCGGAATCAATTCTTCCTGTAAGTTTAATTATTTTTTCCATAATGTTAACTCCTATTCGTATTGTTTGAATATTTTATCAAAAAGCGATTTGTATTCCTTGTATGCAGGGCAGGAGGAAAGCTCCTTTGTGTATTCGAGAATTGTTTCGTGATACCATTTTTGCTCTTTAGGGTCTTTTTCGTTGAATTTTTCAAAAACCGCAACGCCGTTTTCCTCATAATCTCTGTACAGAGAACGCATATTGGAAAGCTTGTCGCTCAGCCACAGAATCTTGGTGTCCGTTTCACTGTTTTTAAGAACCTCAAGGCTTTCGACCTTTCTTATTTTCCACGAATCGCTTGCCTTCATCTGAGGCCTTTTATCCTCGGTTTCGTGGGCGACAAGACGCGCAATCCTTTCGCCGAAGTTATTGAGAATATCGTCTGCAGTAACGGAAGTGTCTTCAACCGTATCGTGCAGTACCGCAGCCGAGAGAACGTCAATGTCGTTTGTCATTGTTCCCGCTATTGTGGCGACTTCAAGCGGATGCAGTATGTAGATTCCGCCGTCTTTGCGTTTCTGACCCTTGTGTGCTTCAAAGGCGAAAGCAACGGCTTTTTCAAATATTTCGTACATATATTCACTCCCAAAACAATACTGATAATTATTATAATATAAAATAAAAGATTTGTCATCAATTTTTATTGTTATTCCGAAATAACCGTAAAAAACTGTTTTTAACTTTTTTGTGGTATTCTTCTGTTTTTTATGATAAAATAAAATATCAAACTTATCAAACTGTAGGAAGCAAAAATGAAAAAAGATTACTTGAAAATGATGCGGGACGGTCTGGAGCTTAATTCAGGCGATCAGATTAAAATGATTTTCAGACTCAGTATTCCCGCAATTCTTGCTCAGATTTCAAGCATAATAATGCAATATATAGACGCTTCAATGGTCGGACGTCTCGGCGCAGGTGACTCTGCGTCAATCGGTCTTATCGCTTCAAGCACATGGCTTATAGGCGGGCTTTGCTCGGCTGCTTCCACGGGTTTTTCGGTTCTTATTGCCAAAAGAATCGGAGCGAAGGATTTTAAGGGCGCAAGGAGTCTTGTCAACACCGGACTGTTTTTCACTGCGGTGTTCAGTCTTTTCCTCGCTGTTACAGCCTGCGCAATAAGTCCGTTTTTGCCCGTGTGGCTCGGCGGAGATGAAAGTATTTGTTCGGGCGCGTCGGTTTATTTTCTTGTTTTTTCCTGCTCAATTCCCGTTTTTCAGCTCAATATCACCAGCGCCGGTATGATTCAGTGCAGCGGAAATATGAAGGTTCCCGGAGCTCTCGAAATAATTATGTGCGTGCTTGATGTTTTGTTTAATGCGGTACTTATTTTCCCTTCTTCAACTCACGTTCTTTTCGGATTACGGTTTAAAGTATACGGTGCGGGTCTGGGACTTTTCGGTTCAGCGCTCGGAACTGCGCTTGCAGAGCTTTGCGTAACACTGATTCTTCTGTATTATCTTCTTGCAAAAAGCAAAGAACTCAGACTCAGAAAAAATGAGAAAACGCCGTTTTCTTTTTCCGAGGTCAGACGCGCGCTTAAAATTGCGCTCCCCGTTGCGGCGGAACAGATTATCACATGCTCTGCTTATATTGCTTTTACAAGGATTGTTTCGCCTCTGGGGACTATTGCTCTGGCTGCCAATTCGTTTTCGATTACTGCGGAAAGCCTTTGCTATATGCCCGGTTACGGCATAGGTTCTGCTTCCTCGACAATAATCGGTCAGTCAATCGGAGCAAAACGCAATTCGCTTTCAATAAGGCTTGGAAGACTTGCAACTCTTACCGGAGTCGGTCTTATGAGTTTCGGCGGAATACTTATGTTTTTCCTTGCGCCCTATATGATAGGAATACTTACTCCTGACCCTCAGATCCGTCAGCTCGGTTCCGAAGTGCTTCGCATCGAGGCGTTTGCCGAACCTCTTTACGCCGCTTCAATAGTTGCGACCGGCGTTTTCAGAGGAGCGGGGGATACTATAGTTCCGACGTGTATAAATCTTTTCAGTATGTGGCTCATAAGAATTCCGCTTGCCGCTTTTCTTGCGTCAGGTTTCGGATTGCGGGGCGTCTGGACGGCTATGTGCGTTGAGCTTTGCATAAGGGGTTCGCTGTTTATTATTCTTTTACTGACAAGATTTACCAAGCGAATTAATAATGGAAAATATCAGGGAGGAATCAAAAGTGAAGTATGATTTTGACACGGTAATTGACAGAAGAAATACGGATTCTCTTAAGTGGAATGTTGAAGAAAATGTTCTTCCGATGTGGGTTGCGGATATGGATTTCAGAACCGCTCCCGAAATAATATCATCTCTCGAACAACGTCTTTCTCACGGCATTTTCGGTTATACCGATATTCCCGGAAGATGGTATAACGCCTATATTTCATGGTGGAAAAACCGCCACGGGTTTGAAATGAAAAAAGAGTGGCTGATGTTCTGCACGGGTGTAATACCCTGTATTTCCTCTTCGGTCAGAAAGCTCACTTCTCCCGGAGATAAAGTAATAATTCAGACTCCTGTTTACAATATATTTTTCAATTCAATACTTAATAACGGACGGACAGTTTTTGAAAATAAGCTAAAATATGAAAACGGGAAGTATGAAATTGATTTTAATGACCTTGAAAAAAAGCTGTCCGACCCCAAGGCTTCGCTTATGATTCTTTGCAACCCTCATAATCCCGTCGGCAAAATCTGGTCAAAGGATGAGCTTGAAAGAATCGGTTGTCTTTGCAAAAAATATTGTGTAACCGTGCTTTCGGATGAAATCCATTGCGACATTACGGACCCGGGCGAAGAGTATATTCCTTTCGCTTCGGTTAATGAAACCTGCCGTAATATAAGCGTTACTGCAATAGCTCCGACAAAGGCGTTCAATATTGCCGGGCTGCAGACCGCATGTATCAGCGTTCCGAATGAAGAACTGAGAAAAAAAGTCAACAGGGCGATTAATACCGACGAAGTTGCAGAGCCGAATGCGTTTGCCGTTGAAGCGGCAGTCGCCGCTTTTGAAAACGGGGGAGAGTGGCTTGACGAACTCAGGGATTACCTGTTCTATAATAAGGTTACGGTAAGAGAATTCCTGACAAAATATTTGCCTTCAATAAAACTTGTAGACTCATCTGCAACTTATCTTTTATGGCTTGACTGTACTCAAGTTTGTTCCGACAGTAAGCTTTTTGCACAGGATATGAGGGATAAGACGGGACTTTACCTGTCCGCAGGTTCATCCTACGGCGAAAACGGAAAGAATTTTTTAAGAATGAATATAGCCTGCCCGAACAAAACAGTCAGAGAAGGTTTAAAAAGATTAAAGAATTATATGGAGGATTACTATGAAAGAGATTAAAAGGCAGCGTTTATCCGGCGAAAGAGCTTTGTTCATGCAAAAAGACTCGATTATTACTGACTCAGTGTTTTTTGACGGCGAATCTCCGCTCAAGCACAGCAAAAACATTGACATCAACAATTGTTTTTTCAGATGGAAATATCCTCTCTGGTATTCCGAAAATATCCGTATGACAAACTGCACACTTTACGAAATGGCAAGGGCGGGTATATGGTATACAAATTCAATCAGCCTTAAAAACTGTATTATCGAAGCGCCCAAAAGCTTCCGCAGAGCCGGGAAGATAAGCCTTGAAAACGTCAATTTTTCAAACGCTCTTGAAACGATGTGGAGCTGCGAAGATGTTAAGCTTAAAAATGTGTCCGTTGCAAACGGAGATTATCTTCTGATGAACAGCTCCGACATTGAAATTGATTCGCTTAATCTTATCGGGAATTACGCTTTTGACGGCGCAAAAAACGTTACAATCCGCAATTCTCAGCTTCTTACAAAGGACGCTTTCTGGAACAGTGAGAACGTCACGGTCTATGATTCGTTCATTTCCGGCGAATATCTCGGCTGGAATTCGAAAAATCTTACTCTCATAAACTGCACCGTCGAATCGCTTCAGGGAATGTGCTTTATTGAAAATCTTGTGATGAAAAATTGCAGGACGGTCGACACAACGCTTGCATTCGAATACTCAACGGTTGACGTTCGAATAGAAGGAAAAATCGACAGTGTCAAAAACCCGATATCGGGAATAATAGAAGCCGATGAAATCGGCGAACTGATTATGGAAAACGAAATGGTCGATCCGTCGGCAACGAAAATAATTATCGGAAAAGAAAAAGAATAATGAAATTGTTATTACATACGTGCTGTGCGCCGTGCTCGGTTTATTGCATTGAAGAATTAAGAAGTGAAAACGTTGAGCCTGTTTTATTCTGGTACAACCCGAATATTCATCCGTTTGCCGAATATAAAAACAGGCTTGAAACGTTGAAAGAATATTCTCAGAGGATTAATGCCGAATTAATAATTGACGACTTTTACGGGCTTGACGAGTTTGTTGAAAAGGTTGGCTGCAGCAGAGAGTCGAGATGCGTTTCCTATTGCTATCCCGTAAGGCTTAAAAGAACCTTTGAATACGCGAAGGAACACGGTTTTGACGCCGTTTCAACAACGCTTCTTTACAGCATCTATCAGAATCATGATTTTATAAAAAGCTATTGTGAAAAACTCAGCGTTGAGTACGGAATTGAGTTTTTATACAGGGATTTTCGCGTCGGCTTCTGGAAAGGCCATGATTCGGCAATAGAAAACGGTCTTTATATGCAGAAATACTGCGGATGCATATTCAGCGAAGAAGACAGGTTTTTATACAATAAAAAAACCGTTCCGTTTCTTCCCGAAGGATTTGTTTTCCCCGAAAGAACCGCGCTTAATTTAAAAAGAATATCTGCCGGAAAAAACGAAGACAGGTATTTGTTGATAAAAGGAGAAGAGGAAATCTGTTCGGCGATAATAGTGAAAACAGACGATAAAACAGCCGAAATAAAAGATTTAAGCGTTTTTGAAAAATACGCAAATAAAAACTATGAGCAAAGACTTATAAAAAATCTTTGCGGAACGCTTAAACAAAAATACGGAAAAATAACAGTCAGTCCCGAACCCGAACAAATCCCGTTTTTCGTAAAACTCGGGTTTGACGGATATGAAGAAATGTCGTCTGACGGAAAAATTGTTTTATCCGTTAACCTTACAGACGGAACCGTATAAATCCTCGGTGTATAAAAAGGAAGGAATAAAAATAAAATGAAATGTCCAAGGTGCGCAAATGAAATAGTCGGCAATACCTCATTCTGCAGTAATTGCGGCTTTGATTTAAGACGGGTTTTAAATCAGAACCCCAATAATGCCGGTGTGTATCGCAATAACCTCAATTCGCAGAATACATACGCAAATAATAACGGCTATAATAATTATAACCTTAATCAGAATTATCAGGCGCCCGGAAATCAGGGAATGTATAATAATCCCTACGCTTTTCAGAGCCCGAATAATAATCTGAATCAGCCGCCTGAAAAGAAGACTAATAAAACTCTTAAAGCGCTCCTTATTTCGGGAATTGCAGTTTTTGTGACTATTGCAATTATCGTTTCCGCCATTGCCATTGCAGGAGGCAGCGGAGGCTCTTTAAATAGGGCGAAGGCGGATTCAAATGATTACACGCTGATGATATACATGATCGGTTCGGATCTCGAGTCGCAGGGAGGCTTTGCTTCAAATGACCTGAGAGAAATGCTTGCGAGCAATGTTGAGCTTGATAATCTTAATGTCATAGTTTATGCGGGCGGCGCAGCAAGCTGGAGCCTTCCGATTTCAAATAAAAATAAAAACTATCTTAAGCTTGTAAAAGACGACAACGGCTCTTATGACTTTGAAATTCTTGAATCGTCCGAGCCCGCGGAGAATATGTCGGCTCCTTCGGCTCTTTCGGGCTTTCTTAACTATTGTTACAAGAATTATCCCGCAGGTCATTACGGACTTATCTGCTGGGACCACGGCGCAGGAATCGTGGGCTTCGGTCAGGACGAATTATATCAGCCTGAGAATTCGTACGATACATTGACTCTGGACGAAATGCAGACCGCTTTTGAGAATTCTCCGTTTGACGGAAGAGAGAAGCTTGATTTTATCGGCTTTGACGCTTGTCTTATGTCAACAGTTGAGGTCGCCGAATATCTTTCGCCTTATGCGGATTATATGGTCGGTTCCGAGGATATTGAGGCGGGTTCCGGCTGGGATTACGGATTTATGCCGGTGTTTAACAGAACAACCGACGCTCTTGAAATATCCAAAAGCATTGTCAACAGTTTTGAAAGCTACTATAACGCGCATTCAAGTGAGCTTCTTGCTGCGAACGGAAGCGCAACACTGTCCGTCTGCGATTTATCGAAAATAAACGTTTTATACGACGCCCTGATTGATTATCTGGACACTGTTGACAGCCTTGTATCCAGTGGGGATTTTTCGGTTGTATCTCAGAATTGCGGCAATATTCGCGGATTCAGGATTGCACTTGACGCAATGATGTTCGATGTTGTAGACACTGTTGAAGCTACTTCCCTCATTACCGAAAAAGAGTCCGAGGCGGTTAAAAAAGCGGTTAAAGAAGTGGTTGTGGTTAATTCCAGCCGTCTTGACAGATGCTCGGGACTTTCGTTCTATTACGATCTTCCTATGTACTATATGGACCAGGGTGTTTCAGCCTATCAGATTGACGGCGGAGCAAGAAGCGTATTTGCCGAGCATTATTCGGATGCGGCTCAAACCATACGTTCGGTTTCCCAAGCAAATAAAGTATCGTGGGAACTCGGAGAAGTTAAGAATAAAAAGGATTACGCTACATTAACTCTTACGGATGATCAGCTTTCGGATATGGCTGCAGCTTATTTCAATGTTCTTGTTGATACGGGAGATGAGCCCGGAGAGGTCTACACACCCCTGATGCTCAAATACCAGATTATTCCCGACGAGAACGGAGTTCTCAGCGTGCCGCTTGACGCTCCGCTGATTTCTGCTGTTAACAGCTATGACGGTCAGGAATCCTCCTCTATGATCTGGCCCGTAAAACAAACTTCCGTTACAAAAACAGACAGAACTTACGAAACCGTCGGAATGGTTTCAAACTACTCGATTAATGATATTGAAATAGCAACGTCTTACGAGAGTATTAATATGAGCTTTATTGTCAATAACGACAATGAGCTTTCAATCAGGGAACTCAGTAGTGATTCCGAATTCCTCAGCCTTAGCAATAAGAATAATATCAAAGCGGATGAATGGCTTTCGATTTACTGCGCGTACAGCAGGTATGCTCCCTCAAAGAAGCCTATAGGCGAATGGGCTAAAGACGGATGGGTATTTATTAACGGCAATTATATAGGCAACGATATCAGCTTTGTTCCGACTTCTACAAAAAGCTGCAAGGGCTCTTTCGCGGCTCAGATTGTTGTTGTAAACAGGCAGGGCAAATCCTATGCGACGGATTTGTTTGACCTGTATAATCAGTATTCCGCAGGTGTAAAGAAAGCTACGGTTGAAACAGAAAACGGCAAATTATTCTTTGATATTCATAATGACGGAGCGGTTCTGACGGGTTACAGCGGCGGAGATACCGAAATTTCAGTTCCTTCAACGGTTGAAGGCGCGGCGGTTAAAAAAATCGGTGCATCCGTTTTCGGAAGCAATTCATATCGCAACGAATCGATTGAATCAATAAAAATTCCCGATTCGGTTGAATCACTTTCCTGCGGTTCATTTGCATATATGAGCAAGCTTGCCGAAATAGAATTGCCCAAAGGCTTAAAGGAAATACCCGATAATTGCTTTTTCCAGGACATGGCTCTGGAAAAAGTTACCATTCCCAACGGAGTCGGACGAATCGGAAGATTTGCTTTCGGCGGCTCGGGGATTAAAAGTCTTGATATTCCGGACAGCGTAACCGAACTCGGCGTCGGATTTATCAGATATTGCACATCACTGACCGGTCTTACCGTAGCCGGAAAAACGGGCGGAACTAATTATAAGGTTGTTAACGGAATTATACTTATGACAGCCGACGGCAAGGAAATAGTCGCTTCCGCTATGCTCCCGAAGGATTCCGCTAAGCTTGAAATCCCCGAGGGAACCGAGAAAATACGCGATTTTGCATTCTACGCCACGTTTAATAATGCTCTGTCCGACGGCAACCATATTACCGATCTGGTTCTTCCCGAGGGCTTAAAGTACATCGGCGATTTTGCGTTTTGTTTATGCGACACGCTTAAAGAAATCAACCTTCCCGATTCGCTTGAAACAATCGGTGAATCTGCATTCGGAGCGTTGATAAGCAGTTCGGACGAAGAAATTGAAAATGTCAACATCGGTAAGAATCTGAAAAAACTCGGCGTAAGATGTTTCTCGGCGTATAATATCAAAGCGTTTACGGTCGATAAGAATAACGGATACTTCGCTTCTGTTGACGGAAAACTCATGAATAAAGGCGGCGACAGAGAAATCGAGGTTCTCGCTAAGGAATATGAGAAATTTGAACCTACCGGAACATATTACGATATGAAGGGGAACACGTATCCCCATTCGAGCGAGGTGCTTTATTACGACAGAGACGGAAATACTTATGTATTTAAGGACAGTGAATTCCGTTATTCCGAAAATGATAAACCGGTTGACGGTTATCCTCTTATAGATACTGAAGGCTATCTTGTTATTTTTGACAGTTACAGTGACGTTGTAAGCGCGCAGTTGTTTGAAGACAAGGGAATTATGTTTTATATCAAGGATGTCAGATGGAACAGCAAGGGCGAACTTACAGCCAACGATTACTCCGATGACGAATACTTTGACCGTGACGGAAACAAGTATAAAAAACAGGATGAAGTTCCGTATTATACCGAAGACGGTCAGGAATACCATGTTGTTCTTAAAACAACCTCCTACGGAGATTATGAGTATTCATCAATTGATGTTCTGAAGGAAAAAACATCCGGCAACATTGTTTCGAAGAATGAAGTTTTTGTAAATTCCGACGGATACCTTGTTATCACCCGTTCTTCGCTGGGCGAATATATAAAAACCGATATGAACGGGAATATTTATTACAGCGAGTATTCGGTTTATTGGAACTCCGAAGGCGATATGATAGGTCGTTATAACGGCAAAGTTATATATGATAAGCCGTAAAACAAAATAAGCAATACCGATTAATTAAAATCTCCGGGCAAATGCCGCTTGAGTTTGCTCGGGGATTTTTACTAAAAGATATCAAAAATATTTGAAAATACACTTGACATAAATCGTCTTTTTTGTTATTATATTCGAGCGCTATGAAATGCTGGTGTAGCTCAGTTGGTAGAGCAGCTGATTTGTAATCAGCAGGTCGGGGGTTCGAGTCCGTCCACCAGCTTCATTTCTTTTGCATATAAGAGTTTTTGTTGTTATTAAAATGATGGTATTTGTTTCAGCAAGGACTCGAACCCATAGTCCGTCTTTTGCGGTTCGCCGCAGGCGGAGCAAAAGGGACATAAAATGGCGACGGTTTGCGAAGCAAACGAACGAAGCGAAGCTTCGAGTCCGTCCACCAGCTTTTTTAAAATTAAATAGGGGAGAGTTCCCGAGCGGCCAAAGGGGGCAGACTGTAAATCTGTTGTCACTGACTTCGGTGGTTCGAATCCACCCTCTCCCATATAAAACGGTGAAGACATTCGTCCTCACCGTTTTAATTTTGTCAAAGTCTTGAAAACAGGGGAGTGGATTCGAACACAGTCCATGTTTTGCGTGAGCAAAACGGACATAAAATTTCACTGTTTGCGAAGCAAACTCTCGGCGAAGCGCAGCGAAGCCGAATCCACCCTCTCCCATAGAAAAAAGACTTGCAGAAATGCAAGTCTTTTTTCAGTTAAATCCGTTCTGTCAGAACGGGCGAAATGCTGTAAACAGCGCGAAATTCGTCTTTGACGGGCGAAATGTTCTTCGCACGCTTTTGAACGGATTTTATTTCACTGTTTCCGTCGACTGACTGAGCTTTTTGAAATCCTTCTGCTTTTTCAGATAGATTATTGCGAGGGGGATATCCGCCATTAGCCAGGCAGTGGGCGCGGCGTAGCAGACAACAGTGAAACCGAAAAATCTTACAAGAATCATTGATACAATAATCCTTCCCACAAGCTCGCCGGCGCCCGCTATGGCGTTTGCGTATGTAAAACCGAGTCCCTGAAGTGTGTTCCTTAAAATAAAGAGAATTGAAACGAGCGAATAACACTGGGCTATCGCGAGAAGATACCTCTTAGACGCAAAAAGCATTTCCTCATTCGGAACCGTTATAAACAGCGAGACGAGGTGAGGACCGACTGTCACAAGCATAACGCTCATCACTACCGAAATAACAAGCTCAAGGAAGAACATCTTTCTGACCGAATCCGTAATCCGCTTATAATTCTTCGCGCCGTAATTCTGACCTACGAAGGTCTGGGTTGAAACGCCTATTGCGCTCATTGAAATATTTGTAACATTTTCAACTCTGCTTGCGGCGGTAAGCCCCGCCATAACATTTGCGCCGAAACTGTTTATTGCGCTTTGCAGGCACATTGTACCGATTGAAGTTATAGTAAACTGAAGCGAAACGGGTATTCCGAGCTTCAGCTGTTCAATTACGGTTTTCTTTTTAAGTTTGAGCGAGGACAGAGGCAATTCAACGTCCTTGTTGATTTTGAAGATATAAAAGCCGGTCAGCAGGCACGCCGTAAGATGGGATATAAGAGTTGCTATTGCAGCGCCCTCAACGCCCCAGCCGAACCTTTTTACAAAAAGCAGGTCGAGAATAAAATTGACGCAAACGCTGACAGTGAAGAAATAAAGCGGCTTTTTGCTTTCGCCGACCGCCCTCGATATTGCGGTAAAGTTATTTGAAAGCATCTGAAAAGGCACGCCGAAATAGAGTATATTAACGTATGAAGACGAAAGACCGATTATTTCGTCGGGAGTTCCGATGAGCTTAAGAAGAGGTGTTGAAAGGATATGAGCGGTAACTACTATTATAGACCCTATCAGAAACGCCATGCTGACGCTTGAACCGGCATAACGGCTGACTTTTTCCCTGTCGCCCGCGCCGAAACCGTGCGCGACGGGGATTGTAAAGCTGCTCGTAAGACCGAGAGCAGCGCCGATAATGAATGAGTTAATAGAGCCTACGTTACCGACTGCCGCAAGCGCATCCTTGCCGACATATCTTCCTACAATGATATTATCGACAAGCGTGTAATTAAATTGTAAAAGCGATGAAAATACAATCGGGAGGGCAAACAACAGAATGCTTTTTACAGCGCTGCCCTGTAACATGGATGCGTTGCTGCGTTTCATTTGGGTTGCTCCTTGTGTTCGTTTTCTTTTTCTGTTTTTACCGTTATATCATTATAAGGCTCAAAAATCAATATGTAATATTATAAATTGACGAAATTATTTAAATATGTTTAATCTGATAATTGACAGGGTTGTTTCAAACTGATTGAACAAAACGAAAAGCGGCTCGTGAGAGCCGCTTTTCGTTTTGTTTTGGTATTTTTTAATTATGCCAGTACGCCGTTCTTTATATCGAACGCAAGATACTTTTCTTCGCCGTTGTCTGTATAATCGATTCTGACAACATTCTGCTTAATAAATTCCGCTTTGGTAACATTAATATCGCTTTTTGATACCGCCCATTTGAACAGTTCCATTTGTTCGTCGGTATATTCCGAAACATTGTCGGATACAAAGAGCAGCGAGCCGCAGACATTGTTTACTGTAGCAATAATCTTTTTCTGTTCTTCATTGAGCTTAATGTTTTTATCACGAAGCAGGAAAACGTCGGGATCGTTGCAGAAAGCCCTGTTATCAAGCTGACGGCGGAAGATTGAGTTTGCAAGAGTGTATTCCGTCGAAACGAATTCGCGGATGTAGTGAAAATCCTTCCATTTAAGACCCATATCGGCGCCGATTCTGCAGAAATCAACCTTGCCGAACGACGGCCAGAGCGGTACGCCGCAGCCAAGGATAAGCTTGTCGCCTACGCAGTCGCGAAGGAAGTCCATAGCCTCGCACATAAGCTGGCCTCTCGACTTGCCGTGTCTGGGTATAATGCAGGCGGAATAAAGGAAGTCGAGCTTGACCATGTCAAATCCCCATTCGTTGAGGATGACGTCAAAGCAGTGGCGAATATAGTCGGCGCACTCCTGATTTTCAATGTCGAGAGCGTAGAATGTGCCCCAGTTTATACCTGCAAGAAGCTGATTTCCTTTTTTATCTTTGATAATCCAGTCGGGATGCTCTCTTCTGATTTTTGAATTGAACTGCGCGCCGAGGGGAGCAAGCCACAGACCCGCCTTCATCCCTTTTTCATGGATTTTATCGGCGCAGTATTTCATACCGTTAGGGAACTTTTCATCAATGATTGTAAGCCAGTCGCCTACAGCCGTCTGATAACCGTCGTCAATCTGGAAGAAATCAATATCGAGATTGAGCCCCGACATGGCTTCAAGGTCGTCCTCAACTATTTTCTGCGTAACCTTTGAATAATAATTGTACCATGTGGTGTAGCCCGTTGATTTTTTTACCTTCGGCTTCTGAATATTCATAACGGAGAAGTATTTGTCAAAAACTTCGTTCTCTTCGCCCGAAAAATGAATAATATCCATAACCGAGTACGGATGGTCAAGGATAACGCCTTCAAGGTCTTTCTTTGCGGACACTTCCTTATTGTTGGCGTCAATTGTAAAGAAAGTGAAACCTGTTCTTTCGTCAATCGAACCGAAAAGGTCATAAACCGCGCCGTTTCTGATATAGCCGTAGGAATAGCCCTGGAAAACGCCTGCGTCCGAGGAATATTTTGTGAATGTGTAGTCGCCCGAAGCGCCGATTCTTGTCTTGTGAGCGAGAACATTGTATTTGTGAACTATTGCGGACTGAGATTCGTTTGTAAAATACTCGCGGCAGTCTGTCCATGACTGATATCCGTTGACAAAAATTCTGCTGTCAGCAGTCATATCAACAGGGAAGCTGACAGTCAAATCGCTGACGGTAATCTGTGTCTTGGGATTAATAACAAGCTTGATATGGTCTGTCGCATTTTTGACGTCCATGGTGAAATGCTCGGTTTCAAGCCGGTTTGTGACAAAATTTGTGCCGTCGGCACGGTATTCCATTTTAAATTTAAACTTCTGCATAAAAACCTCCTGCGATTTTTTACATAATAATACTATTAAATCTTATCATAAAAAACACTTAAAAGATATTCATTTTTCCTCCAAACTTCGTTGACTATCTTTGTGTAATATGGTAAAATTTTTCTGTTAAAAAATCAGTCGGAGGCATTGAAATGAATTACCGTGAAAAATATAATCAGTGGCTTTCTTTTGACGAAAAAACGAGAGCCGAGCTTGAAAAAATAACCGATGAAAAGGAAATCGAAGACAGGTTTTATAAACAGCTTACATTCGGTACGGGCGGATTGCGCGGCATTATGGGAGCCGGCGAAAACCGTATGAATTATTATACCGTCAGCAAGGCGACTCAGGGACTTGCCGACAGTCTTAAGGAAAAATATAAGAACAGGAATATAAGCGTTGCAATCGGCTATGACGTCAGGAATAATTCCTCTTTCTTTGCTCATACAGCCGCCGGAGTCCTTAACGCAAACGGGATTAAAACCTATGTTTTTGATACCGTAATGCCGACTCCCGTCCTGTCTTTTGCGGTCAGGTACAAAAACTGCGACGCGGGAATAGTTCTTACGGCAAGCCATAATCCGAAGGAGTATAACGGCTACAAGGTTTACAATAATCTCGGCTGTCAGTTGAGCGTTGACGAAGCAAATGAGGTTATTTCGTTTGTAAATAAAGTCAATGATTTTCTGCTTATTCCCCATGTCGAAACGGAAAAAGCAATTTCGGACGGTTTGTTTGAATATATCGGGGAAGACGTGCTTTCGGCCTTTATCAATGAAGTTAAAAAGCAAAGTCTTTACAAAGAAAAAAGCGACCTTAAAATCGTTTACACTCCGCTTCACGGGACAGGCAATATTCCGGTAAGAAGAATACTTGAAAACTTTAATGTTTCCGTAGTCAAGGAACAGGAAATGCCCGACGGCAATTTTTCAACCGTACGTTCTCCGAATCCCGAGGAAAAGGACGCTCTTAATCTTGCCATTGAACAGGCGAAAAAAGAATGCGCCGACCTTGTTATAGGAACCGATCCAGACAGCGACAGAATCGGAATCGCCGTCCGTCATAACGGTCAGTATGTACTTATAACCGGCAATCAGGTCGGAGCGCTTCTTAGCGAATTTGTACTTTCGCAAAAGAAAAAAGCGGGGCTTCTTAATGAAAAAAGCACGCTTGTTACGACTATTGTTACAAGCCCTCTCGGAGTTGAAATCGCAAAACGCTATAACCTTAAAACCGAGCTTGTGCTGACCGGATTTAAAAATATATGCGGAAAAATTGCCGAATATGAAAAAACCGGCGAAAACGAATTTGTAATGGGTTATGAGGAAAGCTACGGGTATCTTGTCGGCTCTCATTCAAGAGATAAGGACGCAGTTGTTTCGAGCCTGCTTGTCGCTGAAATGACAGCGTACTATAAAAACCGTTCGATGACTCTTGTCGACGCTCTTGACGAAATATATGACAAATTCGGTTATTACCTTGATTCGCTTGAAACCTTTGTGCTCAAAGGCAAGGATGGAGCGGAAAAAATACAGTCGCTTATGAGCGAGTTCAGAATTAACAGCGATAAGCTTTTTGATGATGTCGATTATATAGAAGATTATTCCGGCGGATTGCACGGCTTGCCTAAAGAAAACGTTCTTAAATTCTTCTTTAAGGACCGAAGCTTTGCCGCTGTGCGTCCCTCGGGAACTGAACCGAAACTGAAGGTTTATTTCTCGATTATCGCCGAAGACAGACAAAAAGCCGTAAAGCGCCTTGAAGCAATCAAAGCCGTTTTTGACGGCATAATCAACGGGTAAAAAATATGCAGGATTATATTGAAAACAGAATCAAGCCTCTATTGCAGGGCGACGGCGGTTGGATAGACTTTGTTTCGTTTGAGAACGGAGAGCTTAATGTTATATTCCGCGGCGAATGCTCAAAATGTCTTATCCTCGGGCGTTGTGTAAAATGGATTGAGGAACAGATAAAAAATGACTTGGGCGAAACGGTGAAGATTTCCTTTGAACGAAAGAAACCGTTTTTCTGGGATAAGTAAGGAGTATTTATGGCGCACATTAAGGTTGTCAGAAGAAGTATGCGACCCGAGGAGTATGTCAAGCTCCGCTACGGTTGGCTGAAAAACAGTATCTACGGTGAAAAATACGAAATAGATTCTCTTGAAATCCGTGACGCCCGACAGACAGGCGAAGACCGGTATGAATTCTATTCGGACGGCTACAGACCTCTTAAAAGGGGAGATATGTATTTTACTCCCGACGGTACTGCTTTTATAAGGGGTCAGGTCACTGTGCCCGAAACAATGCGCGGCAAGGAGCTTTGGCTTCACCTTAAAACCGCCGCCGAAATCATAGTCAGGGTTAACGGCGTATGGGTAGGCGGCGTTGATCCGAACAGAGAAAGAATATTGCTTACTCCCTATGTCGATTCGTCCGTTCTCAATTTTGAAATGCAGGGTTACAACCGTTCAAAGCCTGATGACGAAAGAAATCCCGAAAGCCTTTCCGTCAGGGGATGCCGCCAGATTTTTGAGGGCGCTTTTCTTGCTACGGTGAATCATGATACGCTTTCACTCGTGTATGACCTTGAGGTGCTTCTCGACATTGCCGACAGTGAGCTTTTCAATGAGGATTACCGCGCTTTTGTCTACCGCGAACTGAATAATGCGTTGAATCTCATTGATTACGATACTTTCAGCGGAGTCGCGGAAGCGGCGGATTATATCGAAAAAAATATCTATTCAAATAAGGTCTTCGGCGGTAACGGAGAGGTCGGTCTTATTGCGCATTCGCATCTTGACCTTGCTTACTATTGGCGGAGGATTCACACTGTCCAGAAGAATCTTCGCACTGTGCTTTTGCAGTTGCGCCTTATGGACAGATATCCCGGTTTTAAATATACCCATACCCAGAGCTACACCTACGAAACACTTGAAAAGTATTATCCCGAGGTTTTTGAGGAGTTAAAGGAAAAAGTCAGAAACGGTCAGTTTGAGCCTGTCGGCGGAATGTATGTCGAGCCTGACTGCAATATACCGTCCTGCGAAAGCCTGATTCGTCAGTGCCTTTACGCTCAGCATTATTTCCGCGAGAAATTCGGCTTAACCGTTAATAACTGCTGGCTTCCCGATGTATTCGGAAACAGTTGGATTCTTCCTCAGATACTTAAAAAGAGCGGAATGGACTTTTTCGTTTCAAACAAAATGTCAACCTGGAACGATACGAACCGCTTCCCGCACAATAACTTTATCTGGCGTGGCATTGACGGGACGGACATCTATGCCTGCGTTCCGCCCACTCATTTCATAACATGGAATATGCCCAGTCAGATTCAGGAAAACTGGGAGGCATATCAGGATAAAATCACGGGCGGACAGACTATGTCCATGTTCGGTTACGGTGACGGCGGCAGCGGAGTTACCGAGGAAATGCTTGAAATGATGAAGCGTTTTGAAAAGATTTCCGTTATGCCCAAAACCGAGCATCTCGGCGCAAGCGAATTCCTTGAAAAAAATCTCAGGGGCAATAAGAATCTTTCCGTATGGGACGGCGAGCTTTACCTTGAAATGCACAGGGGAACCTTCACTACAAAATCAAATCTCAAAATGCTCAACCGCAGGCTTGAATGGAAGCTTCGTGAGGCGGAAATAATTTCGCTTCTGCGTTTTTTCAAGGGCGAAGAATATCCTGCGGAAAAAATCCGCGAGTGCTACAAAACTGTTTTGCTTAATCAGTTCCACGATATTCTTCCCGGTAGCCATATCAACCCCGTGTATAAGGACGCCGTGTCTGATTATGAACGGGTCGAAAAAGAGCTTGACGGGATAATAGGCAGCGGCAGGAATTATTTCAATTCCCTGAACTTTGACAGAACAAGCGTTACATTTATTCCTTCGAAAACAGGTACTGCTATAAGAAAGGGCGAGCACGGATTCTGGACAGTGCCTAATATTCCTGCGCTTTCAAGCGGCGAAATCAAACGGGAGGAGTTTTTCGGCGAATGGTGTCATATTTTCCCGAATAAAATTGAAACTCCGTTCTACAGAATAAAATATAACGATGACGGCAGTTTTTCGTCTGTGTATGACAAGCAGCTTGACAGAGAATGGGTCAACGGCGAGTTCAATAAGATGAAATTCTATGTTGACAAGCCCGGCGTATATGACGCCTGGGATATTCTTCCGAATTACAGGGATATTGAAATCCGGTTTGAGGTTAAAGCGCCGTTTAAGGTCTGCGAAAAGACGAGCGAGTCAGCTACGTTCAAGGTTATCCTTAAAAGCGAAAAAAGCGAGTGGATAAGATATATAAGGGTGTTCCGCCGTTCAAGGGGGATTGAGGTTGAAAACTCTGTCGACTGGCATGAAAAGCACGTGCTCGCAAAGGCGGAGTTTGACTGTAATGTTGTTACCCGTCACGCCACCTGCGATATCGGCGCGGGATATATAGTCCGTGATACTGTAAAGAATACATCCTGGCAGCAGGCGAGATTTGAGGTATGCCACCACAAATGGTGCGATTTGTCACAGCCTGACGGCGGTGTTTCGATTATCAACGAAAACAAATACGGAGTCGGCTTTGACGAGAATAAGATGTCGCTGAGTCTTCTTCGCTCCACAATCCGTCCCGATTACGACAGCGATATGGGTTATCATAATTTCTGCTATATGATAATGCCGCACGCCGGTTCGCCCGTAGACGCAGGTATTAATAAAATCGCTTTTGAGTATAATATACCTATTTCAAAAGCCGATATTTCAATGAGCAATGATTTCGGCGAGCTCTTTTTACAGTCTATGAAGCTTTCGGAAGACGGAGAAAAAGTGGTTATCCGCCTCGTTGAACAGGACGGAAAGTCCGGAAAGCTTAAACTTCCTAAAAAAGTTAAGCTTCTTAATCTGCTTGAGGATGAAATCGGCGAAACCGAAATAATTGAATATAAGCCGTTTGAAATAATAACAATCGGTCTGTAAAGTTTACCCCGCCACAATAAGTTGTATAGTTTAACGGTTATACAACAATATGGTGGGGTGTTTTACATAAAATTTGTCAAAATGCTATTTTTTGACAATTCTTAATTGATTTTGTTAGCAGTTTTGACAGTTGAAAAAAAGTCAATAATATAGTAAGATAAATTTGTCGTTTTCAGTATTATTTTATGGAGCGCTTTTGAAATGGAATTGTTGGAAAAGAAAATTTTAAAAGACGGTGTAGTTAAAGCGGGAAATGTTCTCAAAGTCGACAATTTCCTCAATCATCAGATGGATATTGCTCTGTTCAGCGAAATCGGCAAAGATTTTTACAGATTATTCGGAGACTGTAACGTTACGAAGATACTCACTATCGAAGCGTCCGGAATCGGTATCGCTTGCGTAACGGCGCAGTCTTTTAATAATATCCCCGTTGTTTTTGCAAAAAAAAGCAAGTCAAAAAACATTTCGGACAATGTTTATACAAGCACTGTTGTTTCCTTTACTCACGGAGGGGAAAACGACATAGTTGTTTCCAGGGATTATCTTAATCCCGGCGACAGAGTTCTCATTATCGACGATTTTCTCGCTAACGGAAGCGCCCTTGAAGGACTTATGAGTATTGTCGAACAGTCCGGAGCGACTCTTGTCGGCGCCGGAATTGTTATTGAAAAAGGATTTCAGCCGGGCGGTGAAAAAATCCGTTCAAAAGGCGTCAGGGTTGAATCGCTCGCTATTATTGACAGTATGAACGACGACGGCTCGCTTACATTTCGCAAGCAGGGTTAATCATTAAACGGATTCAGACGGGTAAACCCGTTGAGAATAACAAAAATATTTTTGTTGGAGGTCAAACACAATGAAAAAGGTTTCAAAAGTTGTAGCTATTGTCCTTGTTCTTGCTATGGCAATCGCAGTATTTGCTGCCTGCGGTAAAAAGGACGATGCTTCATCAAACGGTGACGGTAACGTTGCTAAGGTTGAGAATGTTAAGGTCGGTTTCATCTTCCTTCACGATGAAAACTCGACTTACGACAAAAACTTCATGGATGCCGCAAAGGCTGCATGCGAGAAGCTTGGCGTAGAATATGTCATCAAGACAAACATTCCCGAGAGCAATGAATGCTACGAAGCGGCTGCTGACCTTGCCGATCAGGGTTGTAACATCGTATTTGCTGACTCCTTCGGTCATGAAGACTTCATGATTCAGGCTGCTAAGGAATTCACCGATGTTCAGTTCTGCCACGCTACAGGCACAAAGGCTCACACAGAAAATCTTGCTAACTATCACAATGCTTTCGCTTCAATCTATGAAGGCAGATATCTTGCAGGCGTTGCCGCAGGCATGAAGCTTAATGAAATGATCGAAGCAGGCAAATTCAAAGCCGAAGAAGCAAAGATCGGTTATGTAGGCGCTTACACTTATGCAGAAGTTGTTTCCGGTTATACTTCATTCTTCCTTGGCGCTCGCTCAATCTGCCCGACCGCTACAATGGAAGTTCAGTTCACAGGTTCATGGTATGATGAGACAGCTGAAAAAGAGGCTGCCACACTTCTTATCAATGACGGTTGTAAGCTTATCAGCCAGCACGCTGACTCCATGGGCGCTCCCACAGCTTGTGAAACAGCAGGTATCCCCGATGTTTCCTACAACGGCAGCACTGCTGCTCAGTGCCCGAACACCTTCATCGTTTCTTCGAGAATTGATTGGGCTCCTTATTTCGAATACATCATTGGCTGCGTTAAGGACGGCAAAGCTATTGACACCGACTGGACAGGCACAATCGCTACAGGTTCCGTAGTTCTTACCGAAGTTAACGAGCAGGCTGCTGCAGAAGGCACACAGGCTAAGATTGATGAAATCAAAGCCGGTATCGAAGACGGTTCGATCAAAGTATTCGACACATCTGCATTCACAGTTGACGGCAAAGAAGTTACAAGCTATCTTGCAGACGTTGACACAGACGCTGAATACAAAGGCGATACAGAAGTTATTAAGGACGGCGCTTTCCTTGAGTCCAGCTTCCGTTCAGCTCCTTATTTTGATCTGAGAATCGACGGAATTACTCTTCTTAACGAGAAGTTCTGATTCAAATTAAATTAAACTGAATACGGCGTGGCAAGCCGATGTTTGTCACGCCGGTTCGTTTTTATAAAAACTTCTTGGTATTCATAAAGGCTTTTGACTGTTAAAAGCGTTTACGAATATTAAGAAAGGGGAGAAGCTTATGGATTTTCCGGCAATTGAATTAAAGGGTATTACGAAAACTTTCGGACGCGTCGTTGCCAACGAAAATGTCAATATCTTCGTTAACCGCGGTGAGATTCTTTCAATCCTCGGCGAAAACGGAAGCGGTAAGACTACTCTTATGAATATGATAGCGGGAATTTACTTTCCCGACGAAGGTCATATCTTTGTTGACGGAAGGGAAGTTGTCATTTCTTCGCCGAAAGACGCTTTTGAACTGAAAATCGGTATGGTTCATCAGCATTTCAAACTCATAGATGTCTTCGACGCGACTCAGAATATTGTTCTGGGAATGGAAGATTATAATATGAAAACCGCCGAGTCCCAGATAAGGGAAACTTGCGAAAGATACGGCTTTGAAATTGATCTTAACAAAAAAATCTATGAGATGTCGGTTTCCGAAAAACAGACGGTTGAAATAATCAAGGTTCTTTACAGAGGAGCCGATATCCTTATTCTTGATGAACCCACAGCCGTTTTAACTCCGCAGGAAATCAAAAAACTGTTTGTTGTCCTTCGTAAAATGAAAGAGGACGGAAAATCGGTTATAATTATTACCCATAAGCTCAATGAGGTGCTTGAGATTTCCGACAGAGTTTCCGTGCTTCGCAAGGGCAAATATGTCGGAACTGTTGATACCGCGGACGCAAACGAGGCAATTCTTACTGAGATGATGGTCGGCGAGAAGATAACGCTTGACATTGAAAGAAGCGAGCCTAAGGATTCGGTTGACAGATTGACGGTTAAGGGCGTTGATTTATATAACCGTGACGGCGTTCAGGTTCTTCATGATATTTCATTTACCGCAAAATCGGGTGAAATCCTCGGAATTGCCGGTATTTCCGGCAGCGGTCAGAGGGAACTTCTTGAAGCCATCGCCGGCCTTCAGAAAATTGACGGCGGCGATATTGTTTACAATAATCCCTCTACCGGTAAAGCCGAAAGCTTAAAGGACAAGACTCCTTTGCAGATAAGAAATCTCGGAGTCAGGCTTTCTTTCGTTCCCGAGGACAGGCTTGGCATGGGACTTGTCGGAAATATGGATATTATCGACAATATGATGCTTCGCTCCTATAAAAAGGGCAAGGGCGTTTTCCTTAAAAGGAAGCAGCCCAAGGAGCTTGCCGACAGGATTATTGAGGATTTGCAGGTTGTAACTCCCGACGCTAAAACTCCTGTCCGCAGACTTTCGGGAGGTAACGTTCAGAAGGTTCTTGTCGGACGTGAGATTTCTTCTTCACCGACGGTTCTTATGGCGGCGTATCCCGTAAGAGGACTTGACATTAACTCCTCTTATACGATATACAATCTTCTCAATGAACAAAAGGAAAAAGGCACTGCGGTAATCTTCGTAGGCGAGGATCTTGACGTATTGATTGACCTTTGCGATAAAATCCTTGTTATCTGCGGAGGAAGAATCACCGGGCTTGTTGATGCAAGAACAGCCAAGAAGGAAGAAATAGGTCTTCTTATGACTAAGGGACATACGAATGGAGGAAAGGCAAATGAAAAATGAAAAAGTTAAAGAGCCGTTAATCCATATTGTCAAAAGAGACTCGATTTCTACCGTAAAGTCATGGCTTATACGTCTGGGCTCGATTGCGGCTTCGCTTGTTTTCTGCGCAATTGTTACGATTATTCTGACGGGAAAAAATCCTATAGACATCTTCTCGATACTTGTTGAAGGCGCTATAGGAACCGAAAGGCGTATCTGGGGTCTGCTTCAGAGCGTAGCGATGCTTCTTTGCGTTTCGCTGGCAGTTACTCCTGCATTTAAAATGAAATTCTGGAACATCGGCGCGGAAGGTCAGGTTTTAATCGGAGGACTTGCAACAACTGCTTGCATGATACTTCTCGGTAATAAGATTCCGAACTATCTGCTTATTATCCTGATTTTTGTTACGAGTATGATTGCAGGCGCTATATGGGCGTTTATTCCGGCGTTTTTCAAGGCGATATGGAATACGAATGAAACTCTGTTTACGCTTATGCTTAACTATATCGCAATTCAGCTTGTTTCATATTTTGCGTCGGCATGGGCAGTTCCGAAGGGTTCGGGCGCTATCGGTATTATGAATGCAGATACTAAAGCGGGCTGGCTTCCGGACATATTTGAACAGAAATATCTTATAAATATTCTTATTGTCGCTGCATTGACTGTGTTTGTTTACGTTTATCTCAGATACAGTAAGCACGGATATGAGATATCGGTTGTAGGCGAAAGTGAAAACACGGCTAAATATATCGGTATCAATGTAAAAAAAGTAATTATCAGAACAATGCTTCTTTCCGGCGCTTTGTGCGGAATTGCGGGTGTTCTTCTTGTATCCGGTACTGACCATACGCTTACAAAGGAAACCGCCGCAGGTCGCGGATTTACGGCAATTATAGTTTCGTGGCTTGCTAAATTCAATCCAATTTATATGGTTCTTACATCTTTGCTTATCTGCTTCCTGCAGAAGGGAGCCGGCGAAATAGCTTCAAAGAGTAACGGACTTGATAAATCCTTCTCCGATATTATCACCGGAATAATTATTTTCTTTATTATTGGCAGCGAATTCTTTGTCAATTACAGAATAAAGTTCAATAAGAAGGAGGAGAAAGCATAATGATTACGGCATTTATTCAAAGAGCAATTATGCAGGGCATTCCTCTCTTATACGGTTCGACCGGTGAAATCCTTACCGAAAAAAGCGGAAACCTTAATCTCGGTATTCCGGGAATTATGTACGTAGGCGCTATGTCCGGTGTTATTGGAGGATTTTTGTATGAAAATTCCCTGGCGGACAAAAACGACGCAAACGGATTTCTTGCAATTGTTATTCCTCTTCTCTGTTGCCTGCTGGGTTCACTGATAATGGGACTTATCTACTGCTTCCTTACCACTACTCTCAGGGCAAATCAGAACGTTACGGGTCTTGCGCTTACAACTTTCGGCGTAGGCTTCGGCAACTTTTTCGGAGCGTCTCTCAGACAGATTACAAATACCGACGTTCCTTCGATTACCGTAACGAAAACAAGCGAGTACTTTTCAAAATCGCTTCCTTTTGCCTCAAAACTCGGTTGGTTCGGCGATATATTCCTCAGTCACGGTTTTCTGGTTTACGTTGCGATAGCCGCCGCGATTATTACCTCATTCGTTCTTAAAAGGACTTCTGTAGGTCTTAATCTGAGGGCTGTCGGTGAAAACCCTGCGACAGCAGACGCCGCCGGAATCAACGTTTCCAAATACAAGTATTTCTCAACCTGTATCGGAAGTATGATTGCCGGACTCGGCGGACTCTATTACATTATGGATTATATGACCGGAGTGTGGTCGAACGACGCTTTCGGCGACAGAGGATGGCTCGCAATAGCGCTTGTTATTTTCACATTATGGAGACCTACGCTGAGCATTTTCGGTTCAATACTTTTCGGCGGACTTTATATTCTGTTTAATTATACCGGGGATCTTCTTCCCAACGATATTATCAAAATGGCGCCTTATATTGTTACGGTAATCGTTCTTGTTATCGTCAGCGCCCGTAAAAAGCGTGAAAATCTTCCTCCTGCGAGTCTCGGACTTTCTTATTTCAGGGAAGAAAGATAAAAACAGAATATTCCTGTTGAAATTACAGTAATAATGAGATATAATTCAAAAAAACTAATTCAGAGGTATTTATGAAAGAACAAGGTTATTTTCAAAGAGTTTTCAGCAATGTTAAAAAATGGCAGCTCGTATACTGGTGGATTTTCAGGGTTGTGATGATTGTTGCAATGTTCAGACCGTCACCGACGTCCGAAATCGACCCCAAGCAGAATATGGCTCAGATGGGCGCAAATCTTGCCGCAATGTTCCTTTGGGAAATCTTTATGCTTTTCCCGGAAA
>Ga0310691_10000525_pt1 | contig 70163 bp, 50 predicted proteins | sample 176DNAGHGlowgp2_FD_203887 | JGI IMG/M metagenome (GOLD analysis project Ga0310691, IMG submission 203887) | Sheep rumen microbial communities from Palmerston North, Manawatu-Wanganui, New Zealand - 1766 DNA GHGlow gp2 (v2) (version 2) | ecosystem: Host-associated > Mammals > Digestive system >...
GCTGCTCAGTCCGTTGAGGTCTTTCACCACGCGGTTGTAGTCGAGGATGGTGAGCTGCGATGCCTGGAAGCATACGGCCATGAAGTAGTTGTACTCCTCGTCGCCGCGGTGGTTGGGGTTCTGGCGCTGCTTCTCGGCACCTACCAGCGCAGCAGCTGCTGAGCGGTGATGTCCGTCGGCGATATAGAGGCTCGGCATCTTGGCAAACTCGGCGGTGATGGTAGCCATGTCGGCGGCATCGCTGATGACCCAGAACTGATGGCGGAAACCGTCGATGGGGGCAATGAAGTCGTAGACGGGCTCGGTGGCGGCATAGCGCATGATGAGGGCGTCGAGGACGGCATTGTCGGGATAGGCGAAGAACACCGGTTCGATATTGGCATTGTTCACGCGGACGTGCTTCATGCGGTCTTCCTCCTTGTCACGGCGCGTCAGTTCATGCTTCTTGATGTGACCGGCCATGTAGTCGTCGGTATGGGCGCACACCACCAGACCGTACTGTGTGCGGCCGTTCATGGTCTGGGCATAGATATAATAATGTTCCTCAGGGTCCTGTACGAGCCAGCCCTTGTCCTGGAACTTCTGGAAGTTCTCGGCAGCACGCTCATAGACACGCGGGTCGTACTCTGAGGTGCCTTCAGGGAAGTCAATCTCGGGCTTGATGATGTGATAGAGACTCTTCTCGTTGTCGCCGGCCTCGGCACGTGCTTCGTCAGAGTCCAACACGTCGTAGGGGCGACTCTCCACCTGCTCCACCAGTTCACGGGGAGGGCGGATGCCTTTAAATGGTTTTACGATGGCCATGTTGAGATTAAAAATTAAAAATTAAAAATTAAATATTAAAAATTAAACATTAGAGGTTGGCCTTGATCTTTTCGATCATTTCCGCATACTCGGCATCGGTAAGATACACCTTGCCGGGGTTCATCTGGAACGTGCCGCCGTAGTCGGGACCGTCGACGTATTTGGGAGCCAGATGGAAATGGAGGTGTGAGAGCTTGTCGCTATAGGCACCGTAGTTAATCTTCTCGGGGTTGAAGGCGCGCTGCATGGCGCGGGTTACGCGGGCCACATCGGCCATGAAGGCATTGCGGTCGTCGTCGCTGAGCTCGTTGAGGTCGTTGACATGGTCTTTATAGGCCACGAGGCAACGTCCACGGTAGGTTTGTTCCTTGAACAGGAAAGCACGGGATACGGAGAGTTCACAAATCTCAATCATCAGGTCGTGAAGGGTCTGATTGTTGGTGCAGTACAGGCACTGCTTGGGGTCACTTTGCATAGTAGAATGTTATTTTAGTTTAAATGATTTGGCAAAATTACGGAAAAATCTTGAAATGGCAAAATTATTTGGTGTAGAAGTCTATCAGACTGCTGATTGCCTGCTGGCAGACGGGGCAGAATTCTGAAATCTCGTTGGTGCGCATGCGACAGTCTTCCGCACCGCGCCACACCCCGTGCGAGAGATAGCCGCCGCCTTCGTAGATGCCCGCCTTGCCCTGGTCGATGAGGTCTTGCCACTTGGGATGGTCGGGATGCGTCGTCAGGTTGGGCTCCCAAGGCTCGGTGTCGGCATGGTACATGGGGTCGTCGTCGCCATAGGGATATTCGTCGCCTAAGCCGCCGAAGGAGTGACCGAACTCATGAACGACAACAGGGCAGAACCACTTGCCCCGCGTATAGCTGAGGTCATAGGAGTTATAAATGCCTCCGCCGCCGTAGTGTGCCGTGTTGGCCAGGACAATGATGTGCTCGTAAGGTGTACCTGCCAGCACGTCGTGCAGGTGTTTCAGGTGTAGGGTAGTCAGGTAGCGCTGCGAGTAGAACGTGTCGAAATGCGAGCCGAGGGCCGTTTCAAGCCAGATGCCCTTGCCGGGCTGGCTGACGTCAGTATCGTGCGAGGGGCTCATCAGCGCAATGATGTTGAAGCAGTCACGCTTGGAACGAAACGGCTCGTGCTTGAAGAGTGCATCCATGGCCTCACGGCAGTCGTCGAGATACTGTGGCAGTTGAGCTTCGGTATAGCCCTCGGCCACAAAGGCGATATGGATGCAATGCAGCGTGTCGGCAGCCTGTTGCAAGGTGACGTAGGGCGTCTTGTGTACCAGTCGGCGAATGAGGATGTCCTGAGGGTCGACCTCGTGCTGCATCGAGGCCATAACACGGTCGTGGAAGTCGCGGATTTCAACGTTGACCGTTACGCGGTGGCGCGGATAGGGGATGAGGAACACGTTCTCGAACGAGCGCTTCACCCGCTTGGCTTCAGCAGTAGTCAGCCATTCCTGGAAGAGCGTCGAGAAACTGTGACGGTAGAGCGTGTCGCCATGAGCGACATCGCAGACCGTGATGCTGCCGTTGCCTTTGAGCGGCAGCGAGGCCAGATTGTGTCGCCTGCCGTACCACCGCGGTGAACATGACAGTTCGTCAAGACTGATGTCCTGTCGGTTACAGTCACCGGCGAAGACATAGTCGAGCCGCAGCGTGGAGTCGGCAAAGTGCTGATGGAAGTCTTGTGCGGCGGTGTTGGCACAGACCAGTGTCAGCAGCCATATCAATGAAAGGGTGAGTCGTTTCATAGGATGTCAGGAATGAGTCGTTGGATATAAGGACGGGACCAGTCGCGCTCGTGATAGCGCTGTTGGTCATATTGCATCAGGTCGAGGTCGATGGTGACATGGCTGCCGCTGCGACCCAGGTCAGCCTCTACTGCTTTCAGCACTTGTTGCAGGGCTTCAGGGGATAGGGTAGTGGTGCCGACGGCAAGGCGATTCATGTAAAAGACGCCTGTACCGTGGATGTCTTCAGTCCACAACCGACGCGAGAAGCGTATGTCGCCGAGGATGGCTGTCAGGCGTTGCGAGGCCCACGTCATGTGGAGTGCCTGCTGCCAGTTGGAACCGAGGGCAATCAGCACTTGACACATCTTTTTTTTATCTGGCTTTCTTGTTTTCCCGTTCCTTCAGGATGCCGTGCCGGTAGGCATAAAGCAGTTGGCGAAGGTCTTCTATCTGTTGGCGCAACTCTTCACCCTTGTCGGTGTCGGCTACCAGCATACGGTGCGTGGAGAGTTCTACAAGCTGGGTTGTCGACTTGATGTCAATGCCTCGCTGGATGGCGTCTTGTGGACTGGTAAAAGGCTCGTGCTGAACGAGTTGGAAGCCTCGGCTGTGGTAAACCAGCGTATAACCTGCTATGCCTGTTTCCGAGTGGTAGGCCTCCGAGAAGCCACCGTCAATCACCATCAGTTTGCCGTTAGCCTTGATGGGGTTCTCGCCCTTTGAGGCATGTACTGGCACATGGCCGTTGATGATGTGTCGGTTTTCTCCCGTTACGCCAAAGGCATCCAGAATGCGGTCGCAAACGGCTTCGTTGTCGCGCAGCTGGAAGTAGTTGCCTTTCTCTTCCTTGAACATGGCCTTGTCCTTCAGGAAGTAGCGTTCAAAGGTGGCCATCTTTGACTTGTCGAACAAGGGGGAGTCCTTACCGCACCACAGGTACAGGAAGTAGTCGCGGGCATAGAGCCGTTCCTCAGCTGGCGTATCGTTCTGGAAGGCGGAGCGTACCATCATACCGATGCGGTGCATCAGTTCTTTGCCGCTATAGTGCTTGCCGGGATAGAGCTCGACATCTTTCAGCGAACCGTCGTCATTCAGCGGTACAGCAGCATGGAACAACAGGTTCTGGTTGCAGATGGTGTACATACAACCATGGGAGAGTATCATCTTGATGTGCTTCTGCAGTTTCTCGCTGACACGGAACGAATGGTGCAGTTTCTCCATCAGCTGGTGCTCTTCCGGCGTCAACTCATAGGGATTCTTGGGGTCGATGGTGGGGAAGTTGCAGGAGGTCATTTCATAGTCCTTGCCGCCGATGACACAGACACCACGCTCGAAGTCGATACACTCCAGCAGACAGCGGTCTGCCATGTGCCATTCAGGACGGCGCTTGAAGATCTGCGCCTCCTTCTTGAACTGGATGACGGCAATGGCCTTGTGCATTTGTGCTGTCAGGCGCTGGTATTTCTCCTCCATCGTGTTCCCTTTCAACAGCTTGGGATAGAATTCCTGGCAGGGGTCGTCCTGATAGTATTCCATGGCAAAGGTAGCCAGAGGGACGAGGTTGATGCCGTAAGCCTCTTCGATGGTTGCCAGGTTAGCGTAGCGCAGCGACAGGCGCAGCACATTGCAGATGCAGGCATTATTGCCCGCACAGGCACCCATCCACAGCATGTCGTGGTTGCCCCACTGGATGTCCCATGAGTGGTACTGTCGCATGGTGTCGAGAATGATGTGGGCGCCGGGACCGCGGTCGTAGATGTCGCCGAGGATGTGCAACTGGTCGATGGCAAGGCGCTGTATGACGTTACACAAGGCGATGATGAAGTCGTCGGCACGTCCTGTTGATATAATGCTGTCGACGATGACGCTGACATAGGCTGCCTTGTCGGTGTCGTCGGTGCGCTCATGCAGCAGTTCCTCGATGATATAGGCAAAATCTTCGGGCAGCGACTTACGCACTTTGGAGCGGGTATATTTTGACGACACGTCACGGCAGACGGCCACCAGACGGTGGATGGTGATATGATACCAGTCGTCGAGGTCTTCTTGTTCGGCTTCCTTGATGAGTTCCAACTTCTCTTCAGGGTAATAAATGAGCGTACACAGTTCCCGGCGTTCCTTTTCGCGGATGTCGCCGGCAAACAGTTCACTCACCTTACGGCGGATGTTTCCCGAAGCGTTCTTGAGGATATGTTTGAAGGCTGCACTCTCACCATGCAGGTCAGCCAGAAAGTGTTCCGTACCTTTCGGCAGGTTCATGATAGCCTCCAGATTGATGATTTCTGTCGCAGCTGCTGCGATATTGGGGAAGGTGTTCGACAGCAGTTGCAAGTAGTGCATGTCCCGGTTAGCAGTGTCTGTTTTCATAGTGTTATAGTTTTAGATGGTTTTCTATTTGTTGTAGTAGCAGACGTGTGTGGCGGTCGTCGAGGGGAGGAACGGGCATGAAGCCTTCGGTGAGTCCCGTCAGTTCTGCCATCAGCTGCATGAGTCGCCGCACTTGCATCCATAGCTGGCGCTCCTTCAGGGTTTCTGCAAGCACATCCTCTTCACAAGCGTGTTGGCGTAGTTCGCGGTCAATCTCACAGAGATGACTGATGGTGAGCGATTTGTTTGCTATCAGTTTCTTGGTATGGCGGAACGTTGCCAGCAGACGGTCGTTTTCTGAGGCGAACTGGTTGCCGATAACGCTCTGGATGCTTTGTATGGGGGTATAGTGACGAGGCAGGAAGTAGTCTATTTTGCTGGCGTCGAGGTCTGGGGCATCCAGATGGAGCACCCTGATGCCACGGGCTATCACGTCGCTGATCTGTTCCTGATGGGCATAGCACAGTACCTTGCGCCATTCTTCGGCAGAAAGCACCAGTGGCGGGAGCGGTTGGCCGAGCCATCGGACATCGCCCGTAATGCCGGCCTTGATGAGCGCTTTCAAGGTTTTGCGAGTCTCATCAGACATCAGCTCCAAGGTATTTGTGTCCAAGACCTTACGGTAGAGGGCAAAGGTCATTTGTGCCATCTCCTTGGGCGTAATGCTGCGCGTGATGATGGCATTGCGGATGATGATGCAGCGGCTGTTCCATCCCAGCTTCTCCATACATTCCGATTCCATTTTGCCTTGGATGATGACAGCATAAGCCTGACGGATAATGTCGCGCTGGTAGAAGATGCGCTTGGGAAGTTTCTCCTTCCAATAGCCTTCATCCTGAACCCAGGGTTCCAGTTGTCCGTGAGGGGTGACAATTAGTCGGGCTCCTGACCGCAGCGCCATGTTGACGATAGTTCTTGACGAGTTACGCCAGCAGCCGTGCAGGTGCAGGATGTCGTAGTTGCCGCCCTGCAGCAGCGTCTTGGCCTTGCTGGCATCGGTGACGACATGGTTCTCGACTTCCAACCCCATACTGCCAGTAAGTATGTCTACGTGTTGCGTAATCATACTGTCACCAGGAGGAAGGAAGTGAAGAACTCTCATCGTAACGCTATTTATTTGTTAAAAAGGTTTTTCGACCAGACGTGGATGCGTAATCCTAACAGTCTGTGGCCATGAACATTGTCGTCGTAGTATTTCAGTGTGTCGTGAATGATGCTGCGCGGCACGGCTACGGCATCATAAAGTCCGCGAAGCCTCTTCAGCCATTTGCCTTGATGACCGCGTCTGGAACGCCGCTCAGCTTTCCGTAGCAACGGCACCGCCTCTTGTAGCGATGACCATGACTGGTAAATGGTACCCTCGTCTTTACGGGGATTGTACATCATGACCACCTCGTCCTGTTGCTCGGTAGCCAGTGCCATCATGTCGTCAAGCGAAGTTTCCAAGCATGGCGGGCGGTTGATGTCAGCCAGTACGACCCATTTGCCCTTGGCGGCCTTTGCTCCGATGGTCAGTGCCAGCCGTTGACGGCAGGGATTAGGCACTGACTTGGGAATAAAGGTAGTATAGAGATGCGGATAGGCTGCCTTCAGGCGCTTCAGCGCATCAGGGGTTTCATCGGTCGAGGCATCGTCAACGACAATCACTTCATAGGCATTCCTGTACTCTTGTGTCAGAAAGGCAGGCAGGTTCAGCTCTATGAGTTCAGCCTGATCGTGTACGGCCATGACCACCGATAGCATGGGGGTCGATGATTCAGTCATCATTTGCTTTGTTGTTTAGGTGAGGAAGCCAAGCAGGGCACCAGCAGCAACGGCTGAACCGATGACACCTGCCACATTGGGACCCATGGCATGCATGAGCAGGAAGTTGTGGCGGTCATATTCCAGTCCGAGGTTGTTGGAGATGCGGGCTGCCATCGGCACGGCAGAAACGCCGGCATTGCCAATCAGCGGGTTGAGCTTCTTATCCTTAGGCAGGAAGACGTTCATGAACTTGACGAACAGCACACCGCTCATGGTAGCGATGATGAAGGCTCCGGCGCCAATGACAAAGATGAAGATGGTATTGAGTGTCAGGAACTCAGAAGCCTGCGTCGAGCAGCCTACGGTCAGTCCTAAGAGCATGACCACGATGTCGTTCAGCGAAGCACCGGCAGTCTTGGCAAGACGTGTGGTTTTACCGCTCTCTTTCAGCAGATTGCCGAAGAAGAGCATTCCCAGCAGTGGCAGACCCGACGGTACGATGAATGTCGTCAGCAACAAGCCGATGATGGGGAACAGGATGCGCTCCGTCTGTGACACCTCGCGGGCGGGCTTCATCTTGATCAGGCGCTCCTTCTTGGTGGTGAGCAGTCGCATCAATGGCGGCTGAATCAGCGGTACCAGTGCCATGTAGGAATAGGCGCACACGGCAATGGCTCCCATCAGGTTCGGCGACAGCTTTGACGACAGGAAGATAGCTGTAGGTCCATCGGCACCGCCGATGATGGCGATACCTGCTGCCTGGTTGGGCTCGAAGCCTAACGCCAGCGCAAACATATAGGCACCGAAGATGCCAAACTGCGCGGCGGCACCAATGAGCATCAGCTTCGGGTTTGCCAGCAGTGCAGAGAAGTCGGTCATGGCACCGATGCCGAGGAAAATCAGCGGCGGATACCAGCCTTGGCGTACACCCTGATAGAAGATGTTGAGCACGGAGTTATCCTCGTAGAGTCCGATTTCCAGTCCGGCATCAGCACGGAAGGGGATGTTGCCGAGGATGATACCCAGTCCGATGGGTACGAGCAGCAGGGGCTCGAAGTCCTTCTTGATGGCCAGCCAGATGAAGAAGGCCCCAACGGCTATCATGATGAGGTTGCCTGCCGTCACATTGGCAAAGCCTGTGTAGGTCAGGAACTCATTGAAGTTTTCTACGATAAAGTTTGTAAATCCCATATTTTAGCGGTAGCAGATTATTCACTTTTCACTATTTACTGTTCACTTACCCGATGGTCATCATGACTGCACCTTCCATGACGGAGTCGCCCTGGTTGACTGTGATGCTGGTAACTGTACCTGCATACTCAGACTCGATGTTGTTCTGCATCTTCATGGCCTCGAGCACAATGACGATGTCACCGACGGCCACGGTATCACCCACCTTGACATTGATGGCGTTGATGGTGCCGGGCAGGGGAGCCTTGATGGCATTACCGGCACCGGCAGGTGCGGCTGCAGGCTTAACAGGTGCGGCGGCTACCGGAGCGGCAGCTACCGGAGCAGCTGGTGCGGCAGGTGCAGAAGATGCCCGCTTGGTGGCGGCCAATGCAGGGTGCTTGGCGGCATTGATAGGTTTCTGCATCTCAATCTCAAAGGGGATGCCGTTGACGTTGACTCTGGCTATTTTGCCTTCTACTTCGGCGATTTCTACCTCGTAGTCTACGCCTTGTACTTTATATTGATATGTTTTCATTGTTGTCACTTCGTTTATTTGATTGTGGTAGCTTAATGTAGTTCAGGGGCTGTCGGGATGGTTGGCGCGTTGTGCTTGGTGGGCGTGAAAGCCTCGTGCAAATGCGTCATCTGGCTATATTCATCGTCCCAGCCTGTATCTTTCGGCATAATGGTGATGATGCCGCTCTCCACGTCGTGGATGTCGTCTTCATACTGGCGCAGAGCCATGCCGATGACAGCCATATAGACTTCCTTGTCGATTCCCTTCGTGTTAAGGCCTTCCTTGAGTATAACGCCTGTCTTGTGTCCGACCTCTATGGTCTTCTCCACCGTCTTGGTGATGGGCTTGATAGGTTGATGGTGTGCAACCTTCTTGGCTGTTTCCATGTGGCGCATCAGCATGCCGAAGAGTGTGAAGGTAATCCACAGCAGGGCGAGACAGAAGAAGACGATACCCATGGCCATCAGCGCCATGGCGAAGCCGTATGGGTCTTCGCGCTTGAACTTCTCAACCTTTGACTCGCTGACCGTTGTCATGTTCTGAATACCTGGCGTCACGCGGTCGGCAGACTTCACCTCCCAGTCCTGGGCCGTACCGTTATTGGCGATGCGGGCATACGACTGATTGGCCTGTAGTACTGGTACCGTCACAGAGTCGATGAGCTGTGTGGCATTGCCGTTGTAGAGGGCTATCCACGTAGGCTGCGTAGCGTCAACCTTGACGTTGAGATGCAGTGAACCCTGCGAGGGCAGGCTGTTCAGCTGGAACACTATGAGCTGTTGACCGCTCAGCTGTGTCCGCTCATCGCCATTGGGAATCAGGCTCATGCGGCTCACGCGCTCCGGAACGCTCATCTTAGGGTTGAGTACGGAGCGGTCTGTAGTCAGGTACATGCCACGGATGTTATACGTCGAGTGCGAGATGTTGGCTATCTCCACCCAGGCATTCCTTGCTCCGTATTCGTCAATCAGGCTCGACTCATTGAGCGTCATCACCTCATTGAGCTTGATGCTGGCATCCATCTGGGCCATCATCGGCAATGAGGTGAAGGCTAACAGCGAGCCTAACAGGAATCCGATTTTCTTCATTTTTAGTTATTACGTGTATTTGTTGTTGTTGCAATCCTTGTTTCAACGTGTAGTCTTCAATGTGTCGCTATCCGCAGAAGAACAGTACGACGATTTGTGCCGTAAAGATGCGGAGGAACATGGCCAGCGGGTAAACCGTCGAGTAGCCCAGAGCCGGTGCTTCCTTTGAGCATACGCTGTTAGCATAGGCGAGGGCAGGGGGGTCGGTGTATGTACCGGCTATCATACCCATGATGGTGAAATAGTTGAAACGGTAGCGCAGACGGGCAATGGGACCGACAATCAAGATGGGTATCACCGTGATGAGGAAACCCGTCAGCACGTACAACATGCCGTCGCCGTCGACAACTGTCGAGAAGAATGATGCACCCGCCTTGATGCCCACCGACGCCAAGAAGAGTACAAGGCCTATCTCGCGAAGCATCATATTCGCCGACGTCGTGGTGTAAGTCACTAAGTGTATCTTGTATCCGTAGCGTCCAATGAGGATAGCAATAATCAGCGGACCGCCTGCCAAGCCGAGCTTGACGGGAACGGGCATGCCAGGAATAGCGATGGGGAATGAGCCGAAGATAAGTCCGAGGAAGATTCCCACGAAGATGGTGGCAATGTTGGGGGCATTCAGCTTGCGCAATGAGTTGCCCATCTTGTTGGCCACACGCTCTACGGCATCTTCAGGACCTACCACCATAATCTTGTCACCCACTTGCAGGGGCAGTCCTGCCGTTGCGAAGAGGTCAATGCCATGACGGGTGACGCGAGTCACATTGACGCCATGCACGCTGGAGAAATGCAGCGACGACAGCGTCTTGCCGTTGATTTTGGGATTGGTGATGAGGATGCGCTTCGATACGAGCGGCTGGTCTTGCTGTTCGAAGTCGATGTCGAGCTTCGGACCAATGAAGGCCATGATGGCCTCCTGATCAGCCTCGGCACAGACAATGAGCATCTGGTCGCCTATATGGAAAATGGTGTCGCGGTTGGGGATGCACAGTTCACCCTCGTGGACCAGTCGCGATACGACGAAGTCGCGGTTCAGGAAGTCGTGAACCTGCAGCAGCGTCTTGCCCTCTAAGTATTTGTTCGTCACCTCAAGGTGCATCTTATACGGTTTTTTGTTGGCGGCAGTCTCTTCCATCGCTGTCAGACGAGCCTCTTCCTTCTCTAAATGTATCTTGCAGATATACCTTATTAATATAGTAGCGCCTATGATGCCCAGAACACCCAAGGGATAGGCACAGGCATAGGCAGAGGCTATCTGCGGGGCGTTGGCACCAAACACCGTGCCCAGCGCCTCATTGGCAGCACCAAGACCCGGCGTATTCGTCACGGCACCATAGAGTGTACCCACCATCATAGGCAGGTTCATCTTGTTGCCAGTATCGAAGAAGATGAAGTAGCAGGCAAACATGACGAGGATATTGAGCAGGATGCCTGTCGCAGCAAGTCCGTTGAGCTTGATGCCTTGGGTGCCGAAACTCTCAAAGAAACCAGGTCCCACCTGTAGTCCGATCATATAGACAAAGAGGATAAGTCCGAAATCCTGCACGAATGTCAGGATGTCTGTCGGGGCCGTAAAACCGATGTGTCCTGCCACGATACCTGCAAAAAGTACGAACGTGACACCTAACGAAATGCCGAACACTTTGAGTTTTCCCAAATACACACCTACGGCAATTACCACTGCATATAACAGGGCAATATGTGCTACCGAATCGGTAACAGTGAACAAATTAGTCAACCATTGAAATGATTCCATACTATGCTATCCTTTGCATTTTTGGGTGCAAAGATACAAAATATTCCCGAAACAGCCTGCATAAAGTTGAAATATTTATTAAAAAGTTCGTCAGTTTAAAAATTAGTTATTATCTTTGCACATTGTAACGCTTAAAACAAACTTATTATATAATAATACATCAAGAAAAACAAGTTTTATGGCTAACAAAGAAAAACTCTTCAGCGAGTTTACAGCCCCCACCACCCAGGAATGGTTGGACAAGATTGAAGTGGACTTGAAAGGGGCAGACTTCCAGAAGCGACTCGTATGGAGAACAAACGAAGGTTTTAATGTACAGCCTTTCTACCGCCGTGAAGATTTAGCAAACCTGAAGACCCCTGACGCTTTGCCAGGTGAATTCCCGTTTGTTCGTGGCAACAAGAAGGACTCTAACGAATGGTACATCCGCCAGAACATCAAGGTGGATGACCCAGTAGAAGCAAACAAGAAGGCACTCGACATCCTGAACAAGGGTGTTGACTCGCTGGGCTTCCGCTTTGGCGGTGACAAGGTGAGTGCTGAGTTTATCGAGACGCTGTTGAAGGATATCCGCCTTGACATCGTGGAGGTAAGTTACCGCACCTGTCCGAAACATGCCCTTGAGCTGGCTGAGCTGCTGGTGGCCTATTTCGAGAAGCAGGGCTACGACAAGGAGAAGATTGTGGGCGGTGTCGGTTTCGACCCCATCGACAAGATGCTACAGAAGGGCAAGGACACCACGCCGCTGCTGGAGGTGATGCCTAAGCTCGTCGACAAGCTGAAGGACTATCCCAACCTGCGTTGCGTGATGGTTCACTCGGACACGCTGAACAATGCCGGTGCCTACATCGTACAGGAGTTAGGCTACGCGCTGGCCTGGGGTAACGAATACCTGCAGCAGCTGGTGGATGCCGGTGTCGATGTGGATACCGCTGCCAAGAGCATCAAGTTCTACATGGGTATTTCGGAGAACTACTTCATGGAGATTGCCAAGTTCCGTGCAGCCCGCCTGCTGTGGGCGCAGATAGTGAAACAGTATGAGCCCAAGTGCGACTGTGCCTGCAAGATGGTTATAAATGCCTCTACGTCAACGTATAACCAGACCGTGTTCGACAGCTACGTTAACCTGTTGCGCTCGCAGACGGAGGCCATGTCTGCCGCCCTTGGTGGTGTCCACTCGATGGTGGTCACGCCGTTCGACGCTCCTTACGAGAAAGCTACTGACTTCTCTGAGCGCATAGCCCGCAACCAGCAGCTCATTATCAAGGAAGAGGCTCACTTCGACCGTATTGTCGACCCCGGAGCAGGTTCTTACTACATTGAGCACCTGACGGACGCGCTGGCTCAGGAGGGCTGGAAACTGTTCCTGAAGATAGAAGATGAGGGCGGTTTCCTTGCTGCCGTGAAGGCTGGCACCGTTCAGGACGACATCAATGCCACTAATGTGAAGCGCCACGGCGATGCCGCCAAGCGCAAGGAGTTCATCCTCGGCACCAACCAGTTCCCCAACTTCACCGAGAAGAGCGACGGCAAGCGTGCCGTAGCAGGTAAGTGCTGCTGTCATGGCGGCGACTGCGAGGCACCCTTCAAGAAGCTGGAGACCACCCGTCTGGCTGCTGACTTCGAGGACCTCCGCATCCACACCGAGGAGACACGCGTGCCCACAGCATTCATGCTGACCATCGGCAATCTGGCCATGCGCCAGGCACGTGCTCAGTTCTCATGTAACTTCCTGGCCTGCGCCGGTTACAAGGTCATCGACAACCTCGGTTTCAAGACCGTCGAAGAGGGTGTTGACGCAGCCTTAGAGGCCAAGGCCGACATCGTGGTCATCTGCTCCAGCGACGACGAGTATGCTGAGTATGCCATCCCCGCCTTCAAGTATCTCAACGGCCGCGCCATGTTTGTCGTAGCAGGTGCTCCCGCCTGCATGGACGATCTGAAGGCTGCCGACATCGAGAACTTCATCCATGTCCGTTGCAACGTATTGGAAACCCTCAAAGAGTATAATGCTAAGTTAGGTATATAATTTTATTTATGGAACACAAAGACACAAAGACACAAAGTTTTATTCCGTTGGAGGAATATAACCGATTGCAAGCCCTGAGCAATACCATTATTGGCGCTGCTATTGAGGTGCATCGGGAATTGGGTCCTGGTCTTTTGGAATCTGTTTATGAAGAATGTCTTCGGGTAGAATTAGAATCACTGGGATTAGATGTAAAGACTCAGGTCGATTTCCCTTTAATCTATAAAGGTAAGGATACTGGAAAAGTTTTCCGGATTGATATGTTAGTAAATAACGTGTTTATTCTGGAGTTGAAAGCTGTAGACCTTATCAAACCCTTACACGAAGTACAGTTGGTGACTTATATGAAATTAACAGATACGCATATGGGGCTGCTCATAAACTTTAATGTTCCAGTTCTTAAAGAAGGAATAAAGAGAAAAATAAATGGTAAACTTGAATACACAGGCATAAAACCTATCAGAGTCTAAAAACTTTGTGTCTTTGTGTCTTTGTGTTCCATTAAAAATAACACTGATGAGAAAAGATTTTAGTAAAATAGATATCTATGCTGGCATTCATGCTCAAGATGGTGCCAAGTGGATTAAGGACAACAATATCACTGAGAACTGGCATACACCAGAGCATATTGATGTGCGTCCTGTTTATACAAAAGAAGACCTGGAGGGCATGGAGCATCTCGACTTCACAGCCGGTATTCCTCCCTATCTCCGTGGTCCGTATTCGATGATGTATCCCTTCCGTCCGTGGACTATCCGTCAGTATGCCGGATTCTCCACCGCTGAGGAGTCGAATGCTTTCTATCGCCGTAACCTGGCTTCTGGTCAGAAGGGACTTTCCGTAGCCTTCGACCTGCCTACCCACCGTGGCTACGACCCTGACAACCCCCGTGTGGTAGGCGATGTCGGTAAGGCTGGTGTGTCTATCTGCAACGAAGAGAACATGAAGGTGCTCTTCTCGGGCATCCCCTTGAACAAGATGTCCGTGTCGATGACGATGAACGGTGCCGTGCTGCCCATCCTCGCCTTCTACATCGTAGCCGGTCTGGAGCAGGGCGCCAAGCTTGAAGAGATGGCAGGAACCATCCAGAACGATATTCTGAAGGAGTTCATGGTGCGCAACACCTACATCTATCCCCCTGCATTCTCGATGAAGATTATTGCCGACATCTTCGAGTACACTTCGCAAAAGATGCCGAAGTTCAACTCTATCTCCATCTCGGGCTACCACATGCAGGAAGCCGGTGCTACCGCCGACATCGAGCTGGCCTACACACTGGCCGACGGTATGGACTACCTGCGCACGGGTGTCAATGCCGGTATCGACGTCGATGCCTTTGCACCGCGCCTGTCGTTCTTCTGGGCTATCGGTATGAACCACTTCATGGAGATTGCCAAGATGCGCGCCGGTCGTCTGCTGTGGGCTAAGATTGTGAAGTCCTTCGGTGCCAAGAACCCCAAGTCGCTGGCCCTGCGTACCCACTCGCAGACCTCTGGCTGGTCGCTCACCGAGCAGGACCCGTTCAACAACGTTGGCCGCACCTGTATCGAGGCTATGGCTGCCGTGCTGGGACACACCCAGTCGCTGCACACCAATGCCCTCGACGAGGCCATCGCCCTGCCTACCGACTTCTCGGCACGTATTGCCCGTAACACGCAGATTTACATCCAGAACGAGACCAAGGTGTGCAAGCAGATTGACCCCTGGGCTGGTTCTTACTATGTGGAGACGCTGACCAACGAGCTGGTGCACAAGGCTTGGGAGCACATTCAGGAGATTGAGAAACTCGGCGGTATGGCCAAGGCCATTGAAACCGGTCTTCCCAAGATGCGTATCGAGGAGGCTGCTGCCCGCACCCAGGCTCGCATCGACTCTGGCGTGCAGACCATCGTCGGTACCAACAAGTACCGTCTGGAGCACGAAGACCCCATCGACATCCTCGAGGTCGACAACACCGCCGTGCGCAAGCAGCAGGAGGAGAGCCTGGCTCAGGTGCGCGCTACCCGCGACGAGGCCGCTTGTCAGGCAGCCCTCAAGGCCATCACCGATTGCGTCCGCGACTTTAACGAAGGTCGCAAGAGCGAGAACAACCTGCTCGACCTGGCCGTCAAGGCTGCACAGCTGCGCTGTACCTTAGGTGAGATTTCAGATGCCTGCGAGAAGATCGTAGGCCGTTATAAGGCAGTAATCAGAACTATTTCAGGCGTGTATTCATCAGAAAGTAAGAACGATAGCGACTTCGAGTTGGCTTGCAAGCTGACCGACGAGTTCGCGAAGAAGGAAGGTCGCCGTCCGCGTATCTTCATTGCCAAGATGGGACAGGACGGTCACGACCGTGGTGCAAAGGTAGTGGCAACGGGTTATGCCGACTGTGGCTTCGACGTCGATATGGGACCGCTGTTCCAGACTCCTGCCGAGGCTGCCCGTGAGGCTGTCGAGAACGATGTCCACATCGTCGGTGCCTCTTCGCTGGCTGCCGGCCACAAGACGCTCATTCCGCAGCTCATCGAGGAACTGAAGAAGCTGGGCCGTGAGGACATCATGGTCATTGCCGGTGGCGTCATCCCCGCACAGGACTACGACTTCCTCTACAAGGCCGGTGTGGCTGCCATCTTCGGCCCCGGCACATCAGTGGCCAAGGCTGCCGTGGAGATGATGAAGATACTGCTCGACGAGTAATCCGCAGACAGTAACCTCTATACAACATTAAAGGAGCATCCACCCGGGTGCTCCTTTAATGTTATCGTTATCGTTAACGTTCTCACACCTAAAGGTATGAGCGAGCGAAGCTCGTTGCCCGTTATCGTTCTTACACCTGAAGGTATAAGCGAGCGGAGCTCGTAGCCCGTTACTTCATCCCCATGTTGTACATGATGAAGCCATAAATGTCAGCCTGTTCCTCAAGAACCTTTGCCAATGGCTTTCCACCGCCGTGACCGGCTTTCGTGTCGATACGGATGAGGACGGGATTGTTACCCGTATGGCATTCCTGCAGCGTGGCAGCAAACTTGAACGAGTGGGCAGGCACCACGCGGTCGTCGTGGTCGGCAGTGGTGACAAGTGTGGCAGGGTAGGCAGTACCCTTCTTCAGGTTGTGCAGGGGCGAATAGCCACGCAGGTATTCAAACATCTCCTTTGAGTCTTCGCTGGTGCCGTAGTCGCTGGCCCAGTTCCAGCCGATGGTGAACTTATGATAGCGCAGCATGTCCATGACGCCAACCTGCGGGATTGCCACCCGGAACAGGTCGGGGCGCTGTGTCATACAGGCGCCGACGAGCAGACCGCCGTTGGAACCGCCAACGATGGCCAGTTTGTCTTTGTTGGTATAGCCTTCACTGATAAGCCACTCGGCAGCACCGATGAAGTCGTCGAAGACGTTCTGCTTCCGCATCTTCGTACCAGCCTGGTGCCACTCTTCGCCATATTCGCCGCCACCGCGCAGGTTGACCTGTGCATAGATGCCGCCACGCTCAAGGAACGGGATGCGGGTGGCCGAGAATGCCGGGCTCAGCGAGATGTTGAAACCGCCGTAGCCGTAGAGGTACACGGGATTCTTGCCGTTGCGCTTCAAGCCCTTCTTATACGTTAGGAACATGGGTATGCGCGTACCGTCCTTGCTGGTGAAGAACACCTGCTCGGTGGTGAAGGCATTGAGGTTGAAGGCCACCTTCGGTGCGTAGTACAGACTGCTTGTGTTCTTCTCCACATCGTAGCGATAGATGGTACCCGGCTGAGTGAACGAGGTGAAGGTGAAGAAACATTCCGGCTCGTTCTTACGACCGCTGAAGCCCACGGTGCCTACCGACGGCAGCTTTACTTCCTGTCGCAGGGTGCCGTCGAGGGTGTAGACGAAGGCATGGCTTGACGCATCCTTATTATAGATAAGGTATAGCTGTCCGTTGATGACGTCGACATCGTCCAGCATGTATTCCTTTTCGCCGATGAGCTCGTTCCAGTCGTCGACACCAGGATGACGCAGGTCAGCCACCATCAGACGGCTCTTGGGCGCACCGTAGTTGGTGTAGATGATGATGTTTTCGCCATCGTCATAGACAGGTGTGTACTGATAATCCATATTGCTGGTGAGTTGCATGAACTGAGCGTCCTTTTTGCGCAAATCCCTCACATAGAGGTTGTTGCCTGAACCGGCACCATCCTCGTAGAGGTACATCAGCGTCTCCTCCTCATTAGTCTGCACTATATAGAAGCGCTTGGGTTGTGTGGGATTCTGGTAGAACAGCACGTCCTCAGACTGCGGTGTGCCCATCTTGTGATAATAGACCTTATGCCCCGAGTTGACGTTTGAAAACTCCTTGCCCTCGACAGGCCGGTCGTAGGCGGAATAGTAGAAGCCGTCACCCTGCCAGGAAGCCCCCGTGAACTTGGCCCACTCAATGTGGTCCTGCGTCAGCAGGCCCGTCTGGAGGTCTATGACGTAGAATTCCTGCCAGTCGCTGCCGCTACGCGAGATGCTGTAGGCCGCCCACTTGCCGTTGTGCGAGAAGTAGACACCCTTCAGCGCCACCGTACCGTCGGTGCTCAGCGTGTTGGGGTCGAGGAATATGCGCGGTTCGCCACCCAACTCGTCCATGACGTAGAGCACGCTCTGGTTCTGCAGGCCGTTGTTCTTATAGAAATACCACTTGCCGTGACGCTTGAACGGCGCACCGACTTTCTCGTAGTTTGACACCTCCGTGAGCCGTTTCAGCAGTTTCTTGCGGAAGGGAATCTTTTGCAGATAAGCGTTGGTGACTTTGTTTTCCGCTTCCACCCATGCTGCCGTCTGCTGGCTGGTGTCGTTCTCCAGCCAGCGGTAGGGGTCGGCTACCTGGGTGCCGAAATAGTTGTCTACGGTGCCGTCTTTTTCGGCCTTGGGGTAGCTGATGCTCTGTGCCATAGCACAGTTGGTGGCGATGGTAGCCATAAGGATTAGGATGTTTCTTTTCATAATGATGTGAATTTTAACTGCAAAGATAGTGCATTTTCAGCAAAAAACATTAACTTTGCAGACAGATTTATTAAGACAATGGAAAATATCAAGCGAATCGTATTGACTGGCGGCCCTTGTGCCGGTAAAACCACGGCCCTGGTGCGCATCATAGAACACTTCTCGAACCTTGGCTTCAAGGTGTTTACCGTACCCGAAGTACCCACCATGTACAGCCAGGGAGGCTGGAGTTATCTGACGCCCAATCCCAAACTCTACTATGAGGGCGAGTTGGCCATCCTGCAGACGCAGCTGGCGTTGGAGGATTCCTTCATGCGCCTGGCCGAGACGTGTACCAAACCGTCGTTTGTTGTCTGCGACCGTGGCACCCTGGACATTTCGGCCTATATCTCGCCTGAGATGTGGCAGGAGCTCTGCGACAAGTGCGGCGCGTTGACCAACCAACTGCGCAGTCGCTATGATGCCGTGCTGCATCTGGTATCGGCTGCCGACGGTGCCGAGCAGTATTATACCACAGCCACCAATTCCACTCGCTATGAGCAGGCTAACGAAGAGGGACTGCGCATTGCACGCGACCTGGACAAGAAGGTCAACAAGGCCTGGACGGGCCATCCGCATCTGCGCGTCATCAACAACCACGACGACTTCGACGCCAAGCTCAACCGCGTCATCATGGAAATCTCCAACGTCTTAGGACTCCCGTTGCCGGTCACCGAGGAACGCGTCTACATCATCGAGCTGACGGGAGAATTGCCGGAATGCATTGAGAGCGAAATCACACAGACCTACCTCGTCGCCGACCCCGACTGTGAGGTACGCCTGCGCCGCCGCAGCTGGGGTGGGGAAGTGGTCAACGTCCACAAGACCAAGAAGCGTATCTCGGCTACCGAGGTGCTGGAGACGGAACGTCAGGTCAGCAATGCCCTCTACGAGTCGCTGCTGCAGCAGGCCGACCCCTACCGCGCCACCATTCGCAAGACGCGCAGGAGCTTCATCTGGAAGGGACAGTATTTCGAGATTGATACCTTCCACGAACCTGTCAGCAACCTGGTCGTGCTCCAGACCAAGGGCGTTGCCGAGCAGGAGTCCGTCAATTTTCCGCCCTTCATCCGCGTCATCAAGGAGGTGACGGGCGACCAGCAATACTATAATTACAACATTGCCCTGCGCCGGTAGAGCTTTCCCCGTTCGGTGTTGGAAACCGGCGTTTTTTACCTCGTTCACTCTGGGAAACCGGCATTTCGCTGAAACTTTATGGCCGTTCGCTGAATGATTGCAGCGGACGGTTAAACTTTTCATAACTTTGCAACGTCATAATGATGTAAACTTTGAAAACAAAGACATTCATTTAATAACAACAAATTAAATTCTACAGTTATGAAAAAAGTGATTTTAACCCTCGTAGCCCTTCTGTCAATGACAGCAATGCAGGCACAGAACAATGACAACAACGAGCGCAAAGCCCCTAAGAAGCCAACCCCCGAAGAGATGACAGACCGCATGGCCAAGATGCTTAAACTGGACGACGGGCAGAAGGCAAAGGTCTTGGAACTCAACAAGAAATTCGAAGGCACGTTCAACGGTCCCGGTATGCGCGGTCCGCGTCCTCACAAAGGCGAAGACATGGGTGAAGGTGCCAAGGCGGACGCACAGACTGGTGCCACCCAGCAGCGTCCTGAGCGTCCCCAGCTGACCGATGAGCAGCGTGCCGAGATGGAGAAGTTACGCACCCAGCGTGAGGCCTATAACACCCAGCTGAAGACCATCCTCACCGAAGAGCAGTTCCAGAACTACCAGAAGATGCAGCGCATGGGTCGCAGACACCACTTCGGCCACGGCCGTGGTCCCGGCCACCATCAGGGTCCCCGCCCCGAAAAGGCGCCCCAGGAATAGTTCGCATTTCAGAAGTTTACTTGAGGTAAAGTATGACTTTGCTTCAAGTAAACCCCTGCTTTGCTTGAGATAAAAACACTTGGGGATGTTTTTACGATACCGTCCGTTGAAGATGCGTAGAGTCAGATGGTATTTGTTGGTGAACTCACCCAGGTATCTGTCGGCGGTCAGTTTGTCAGAAAAAGTTTCACTGTACGAGAACCTTTTTTCGGAGTCCGACTCCATGTCTGGAGCCTCGGAAATTCTCACTTTTCTCATTTTCTCACAGCCGTCTGAAGAAATGTCCTGTTGGTCAGAATGAGGACTGATAATTGGCTTAATACCTTTATTTATAGTATTTTCAAAAGAATTATTATTCTTATTGCCAATACCTTGACTTTCTACGGAAGAGCCGTGAGAATTTGAGAATTTTGAGAAAAACTGCCGACCGATGGCAGAGAGGTCAACACCAGCCTGCTGCGCCATTTTGTAAAAACTTGCGATGGTGGTACGGCCGTCGTGCTTGCGCAGACACTCCTGCCACTTACGTTCGCAATCCTGTTCGCGGTACTTGCCACTTTGGGTGCAGAGCAGGTGGTAGATGTCTCGACCATCCTAGCCAAGACCGTCGGCCAGGGCAAACCCCAGCTGCAGGTAGTCTTCGTACGACTCGGCGATGCTGGCACCGCGGCTGATATTATAATATGTAAAAGGACAATATATCCTATCCTACATAAGTATAATACAAAGGTGAGATGTCCTCATTTTCGTCTTCTGTTTTGGAATCGTATATCATCCTATATATCCAAGGAGCGATGAGAGGTGTCAGTATTACATTGAGAGCATAATAGAATACCTTATCACCCAATCCGGCGTTTTCTCTTACGAAGCGCTTGCGGATGCAGAATGCTATGATGATGAAAAGCGTAATCATCGTTCTGTTCGTTATAGTTCCTTGTTTTTACTGCAAATATAATGATTTCCCCGGAAAGGGCAAAATAAACAGCACATAAAAGGAACTATTTTGTGGAGTATCATCTGGGGATGATATTGGAACAGGATTATCCATCTTCATGGGAAAGAAAATAGTGAACAACCCCGCCTGACCTCCCTTTTCTAAGTGGAGGGATTGGTTTGCTATATTTTGATATGCCCTTGGCTTGAATGAAAATATTCATTCATTATTTTTGCATTTCGGCTAAAAAGTGCTACCTTTGCAACCCAATAACGTTAACGTTAACGATAACGTTAACGATAACGGGAACGATAACGGGAACGGGAACGGGCAACGAGCTTCGCTCGCTCATACCTTTAGGTGTGAGAACGATAACGGGAACGGGAACGATAACGGGAACGGGAACGGGCAACGAGCTTCGCTCGCTCATACCTTTAGGTGTGAGAACGATAACGGGAACGGGAACGATAACGGGAACGGGAACAAATAAAACGATAACTATCTTTAAGCGATGATATCAGTTGAAGGATTGTGCGTGGAGTTCGGTGTCAAGCCGTTGTTTGCCGGTGCCAGCTTCGTGGTGAACGACCGCGACCGCATTGCACTGGTTGGCAAGAACGGGGCAGGGAAGTCTACGCTGCTAAAGATACTCTGCGGCATGCAGCGTCCCACGTCAGGGACGGTGAACGTGCCTAACGACACCACCATAGGCTATCTGCCGCAGGTGATGGTGCTGAAGGACGACACTACCGTGCGCCAGGAGGCTCAGAAAGCTTTTGCCGACGTGACGGACCTGAAAGCCCGCGTCGACAGGTTGGAGCGCCAGATGAGCGAGCGCACGGACTACGAGAGCGAGGACTACATGGCGCTGGTCGAGAAGTTCACACAGGAGCACGAGCGTTACATGATGATGGGTGCCGAGGGCTGCGAGGCCGAGCTGGAGCGTACGCTCATAGGCTTGGGATTTCAGCGTTCGGACTTCGAGCGGCCCACGTCGGAGTTCTCAGGTGGCTGGCGCATGCGCATCGAGCTGGCCAAGATACTGCTGCAGAAGCCTGACGTGCTGTTATTGGACGAGCCTACGAACCACTTGGATATCGAGTCCATACAGTGGTTGGAGCAGTTCCTGGCTCAGTCGTCGAGTGCCGTGGTGCTGGTGAGTCACGACCGGGCATTCATTAATAATGTGTCGAACAGGACGCTGGAAATATCGTGTGGCCAGATTGTCGACTACAAGGTGAAGTACGACGAGTATGTCGTGCTGCGCCGCGAGCGCCGCGAACAGCAGTTGCGTGCCTACGAGAACCAGCAGAAGGAGATGGCCGAGATGCGGCAGTTCATTGAGCGCTTCCGCTACCAGGCAACCAAGGCCGTGCAGGTGCAGCAGAAGGTCAAGCAGCTGGAGAAGATGGTGCCGATAGAGGTGGACGAGGTGGACAATGCCGCCATGCACCTGAAGTTCCCGCCCTGTCTGCGCAGCGGCGACTATCCTGTCATCTGCGAGGATGTGAAGAAGGCCTATCACCACCTGGTGTTCCAGGACGTGAACCTGACCATCAAGCGTGGCGAGAAGGTGGCCTTCGTCGGCAAGAACGGCGAGGGTAAGTCAACATTGGTGAAGTGCATCATGGGCGAGATTCCCTTTGAGGGTCATCTGAAGATAGGCCACAACGTGCAGATAGGCTATTTCGCCCAGAACCAGGCTCAGCTGCTGGACGAGTCGCTGACGGTGTTCCAGACCATCGACAACGTTGCCAAGGGTGAGGTGCGCCTGCGCATCAACGACATCTTGGGTGCCTTCATGTTCGGCGGCGAAGCGTCAGACAAGAGAGTCAAGGTGCTCAGCGGCGGTGAGCGCAGCCGTCTGGCCATGATACGCCTGCTGCTGGAGCCCGTGAACCTGCTGATACTCGACGAGCCCACGAACCACTTGGACATGGCGTCAAAGGACGTGCTGAAGGAAGCTATCAAGGCCTTCGACGGTACGGCCATCATCGTCAGCCACGACCGTGAGTTCTTGGACGGACTGGTCAGCAAGGTGTATGAGTTCGGCGGCGGCAAGGTACGCGAGCACATTGGCGGCATCTACGACTTCCTGCAGTCTAAGCGAATAAACGAACTGGACGAGCTCGGTCGGCAAGCCGATTCCGTTGCATCTGCTTCTGAGTCAAAGCCCGCCAACGTCAAACCCGCCTCCAAGTCAAAAGAAGCCCCCTCGGGTGACGAGAAGGCTACTTCGGGTGCTGCCTCCTATGCCGAGCGTAAGGAACAGCAGAAGCGCCTGCGCAAGGCCGAGAAGGCCGTGGAGGCATCGGAGCGCAAGATCAACGACATGGAACAGCGGCTGAAGGAACTGGATGACCTGCTGATGAAACCCGAGAACGCCTCGAACATGGAGTTCGTCACGGAGTACACCACCACGAAGAAAGCCCTCGACGAGGAAGTGGAGCGCTGGGAAAAGCTCTCGGAAGAACTGGAGATGTTAGCAAATTGAAAATTGAAAATTAATAAATTGTAGAATTATGAAGAAACTATTAGTAATGATGGCATTAGCAACGACGACCTTGACGGCTTCGGCTCAGCTGCGCTCAGGCATCAACATGAACGACCTCGACACCAGCGTGCGCCCTGCCGACGACTTCTACGAGTATGCCTGCGGCGGATGGATGAAAGCCAATCCGCTGCCCGCTGCCTATTCGCGCTACGGCAGCTTCGACCGTCTGGCCGAGGACAACAACAAGCGCATCAACGGCATCCTGAAGGAACTGTTGGAGAACAGCTATCCCGAGGGCAGTATCGAACAGAAGCTCAGCGACCTCTACAAGCTGGCTATGGACTCCGCACGCCGCGAGAAGGAAGGTCTGGCTCCCGTCATGCCGCTCATCAAGAAGCTGGAGGCTGCCAAGACCAAGGAACAGCTCTTTGCCGTGCAGATGGAGATGGCGCCCTACGGCGAGTCGGAGTTCTTCAGCGCCTACATCGGTGCCGACCAGAAGAACGCCGTTGAGAACATCCTCAAGGTCAGCCAGAGCGGACTGACGTTGGGACAGAAGGAGTACTACCTGGAAAACGACGAGGCTACGGCCAAGATTCGCGAGGCCTACAAGAAGCACATCGTCCGCATGTTCCAGCTCTTTGGCTTCAAGAAAGGCGTTGCCGAGAAGAAGATGAAGAACATCCTGAAGGTGGAGACGGCTCTGGCCAAGGTCAGCAAGTCGAACACCGAGCTGCGCGACCCGCAGAGCAACTACAACAAGATGACGCTGCAGGAGTTTGACGCCAAGTATCCGCACTTCCAGTTGGAGCGCCAGATGAACGCCAAGGGTGTCAAGAGCGAGTACATCCAGCAACTGGTTGTCGGCCAGACGGAGTTCATGGCTGCTGCCGACAAGCTCTTTGCCGCGATGAAGCCCGCCGAATACCGCGACGTGATGGAGTGGGGCATTATCGACGGTTCCACAGGCTACCTGAACGATGCCGTGCGTGCGGCTAACTTCGACTTCTACGGCAAGGTGTTCTCGGGCCGCAAGGAAGACCATCCGCTGTGGCGCCGCTCTACCAACCAGGTGCAGGGCGTGATGGGTGAGGCCTTGGGTCGCATCTACGTGCAGAAGTACTTCCCCGCCTCGTCGAAGGAGCGCATGAAGACACTCGTCGAGAACCTTCGCATTGCCCTCGGTGAGCGCATTGCCGCCCAGGAGTGGATGGACGACTCGACGAAGGTTAATGCCCTGCTGAAGCTCAACACGTTCTATGTGAAGATAGGTTATCCCGACCGCTGGACCGACATGTCAGGGCTGAAGATTGATGCGAAAAAATCTTACTTTGAAAACATGGAGGAGTGCGCCCGCTGGCACCAGGCTTGGCAGATAGAGCACAAGGCCGGCAAGCCCGTTGACCGCGACGACTGGTACATGACGCCGCAGACGGTCAATGCCTACTATAACCCTACCACGAACGAAATCTGCTTCCCTGCTGGTATTCTGCAAGTTCCGTTCTTTGACCCGACAGCTGACGACGCCTTCAACTACGGCGCCATCGGCGTGGTCATCGGCCACGAAATGACCCACGGCTTCGACGACAAGGGACGCCAGTATGACAAGGATGGAAATATGCACGACTGGTGGACGGCAGCAGACAGAAAGAACTTTACAGAGCGCGCCGAGAAATATGCCAACTTCTTCTCGAACATCAAGGTGCTGCCCGACCTGAATGCCAACGGACAGCTGACGTTAGGCGAGAACCTGGCCGACCACGGTGGACTGCAGGTAGCATGGTATGCCTACAAGAATGCCACGAAGCGCCAGCAGTTGCCCGTCATCGACGGACTTACTGCCGACCAGCGCTTCTTCCTGGCCTACGCCGGCGTCTGGGCTGGCAACATCACCGAGGCAGAGATCCGCAACCGCACCAAGAGCGACCCGCACTCGCTGGGACGCTGGCGCGTGAACGGCGCCCTGCCGCACATCGACATGTGGTATGATGCCTTCGGCGTGAAAGAGGGCGACAAAATGTTTATTCCCAAGTCAGAGCGCCTGCCTCTCTGGTAAAATCAAGCAAAATCACATAAAAATGCCGTCGTAAATGTAAATTTGCGGCGGTTTTTTGTTTGTTTTAAAAAAATATGCTATCTTTGCATCAATTATTACTATGCAAACCGTATGACTGACGAAATGAAAACCAAGGCTGACACGACGCAACGCACTATGCGCCCCCAGGAGCTGCACCGCGAGCAGCAAGGCCTACACAACGATAATTCCGACGTAATGATGCAACAACAGACACTGCAGGCCAAGAGCAAGACATGCCCTTTCTGCGGTGCTGAAAACGATGCCGAGTACATGTTTTGTGCCCAGTGCGGTCAGCCCATCGGCAAAGCCGCCTGTCCCCATTGCGGGGCAGACATGGACCCAGATGCTGACTTCTGCGAGATTTGCCATCACTACATCAAGAAAGACGTCTGCTCCTACTGCGGTGCGGCGCTGACCGGTAATGAGGCTTATTGTCCCGAGTGCGGCAGCCCACGCGGCGGACTGGTTTGCCCGACGTGCCACACGCTGAACGACTTTGCTTTCTGCAAGAAGTGCGGTACGGCGCTGACGGAAGAAGCCAAGGCGCTGGTGAAGGAACTGCAGCTGAACCCTGACTATCAGGAGCTGGTGGATACGGTACAGGAATACTCGAAGCTGGAGAATGCGCTGCCCTACAATTCTGAGCGCGACATCTTACGCGAGCAGAAGAACAACAAGTTGCGCGAGCGCATCCTGACGCTGCTGGCTCAGGACGAAGGCATAGAGAAGCCCGTCATCAGCGCTCCCGAACAAAAGCGCATGACCAAGGACGAGCTGGAGGAGAAGAAGGCAGAGAAAATAAGGGTACTGTCGGCCATACTGGACAAGTTGGCCGTGCCGCCGTCAGCATCACCCGCCAAGGCCCGCAACTATGCCATGGCCAGCAAGCCCGTGGGTGTACGCCTGGCGTGGGTCTGCAACTTCAAGCACGCGCTGCACAGCAGTCCCTGCGGTTGCGCCAAGCCTCAGATGGGCGGCAAATGGGTGATACTGGGTAAAACCGGTGGTGACATCAAAGATGATAAATAACACGATTGAACGGATAGATCATGGTGGATAATGACAATGATATGACGCTGAGGCCGACAGGTGATGTCGATATGACACAAAGGCCGGCAGATGATGTTGACAAGACTCTGAGGTCGGGCGATGATGTTGATATGACACGAAGGCCGATAGACGATGTTGACAAGACACGGAGGTCGGGCGAGACGAAGAAGAAAGCCTCGGGCGGCGACGTGGAGTTCCTGCTGAAGGGCAGACTCTACCGTAGTGTCAAGTGCCTGAGCGACAACTCGGGCGAGGCACAAGTGTTTCTGGTGGAAGGCGAAGAAGGAGAACGCGTACTCAAGGTGTACTATCCGAACTTCTCCATCAAACGGTCGCTGATGCGCATCGTCCAGAACATGGGCATGGAGATGATCGTGCGGATATACGACTACGGCAAGACCTATTTGGACGGCAAGAATCGCGACTACGAGCTGATGGAGTACCTGCGCGGCGGCACGCTGAACGACTACGACCTGGACGGTGACTTCAACCAGTTCCGGCGCATAGCCCTGCAGGCTGCAGGTGCGCTGGCCTACTGTCACAACGAAAACATCATCCATAAGGATATCAAGCCCGGCAACTTCTTCTTCCGCGATACCAGCCATAAGGAACTGGTGCTGGGCGACTTCGGCATCTCGAGTATGATGGAGAACGACGAGAAGGTACACCGCACGACGCAGGCCCGTACCCCCGTCTATGCTGCCCCAGAGATGTATAACGACGTCATCGATGGCGAGGTGGAGATTACGGCTGCAGTCGACTTCTACGCCTTGGGCATCACGCTCATGACGCTGTGGTTAGGCGAGAATCCGCTGAGTCAGAACGAGCGCGTCATGATGCGCAAGAAGAACGAAGGCCGCATACCGCGCATGAACGAGCTCCCCGACCGCGTCAAAATGATTGTCCAGGGTCTGACTTCCGTCAATCCGCAGACCCGTTGGGGCTATGACGAGGTGGAGCGCTGGTTCCTGGGCGAGGACGTCAAGATAGACCTCTCGTCGCCGGTGCTGAAGTACCGCAGCTTCATTGTCGACCCGGAGCGCAACCTCGTGGCCGACAACGTTCACGAACTGATACCGCTGCTGGTTGATAATGAGCGGCTTGCCATCAGCTACCTCTACAACGGTAGAATTGCCGGATGGCTGGAACAATGCGGCAACGTCAAGCTGAGCTCTGCCGTCAAGGATATTGTAGTCAACCGCTATCCCGCCAATCCTCAGGCTGGACTGATGGCTGCTGTCTACGTCATGGAACCCACATACCCCTACAAGGATTTGCACGGCAACCTGTGCGACGACGTCCACAGCGCCACCATCTCGGTGTTGAGCTATCAGGACGAGTATGTGATGGCACTGGCCAACCCATGCGATAACTTGTTCCTCTATTTGGAGTCGCACTCCAAGGCCAAAGTGGACAGACTCCGCAGCTATTTCTCGTCGGAGAGCAAGATGGACAAGCGTTTGGCCATCCTAAAACTGGCATACGAGATAGACCCCGAAATACCGTTCCTGGCCAGACATCCGTCGTCGACGCTGGCGGAAATCGTCCGTTCTTTCGGCTATGAAGACTGTTCGGAAGACGAATGGCTGAGCCTGAGCGACGGTCGTCTGCTCTCGTGGATGTACAGTCATGAGGACCGCATGGCATGTGAGGCCCTGCGCATCATGACCAACGGCAAGAAGCCCAGCCGCTCGTTAGGCTATAAGGTGCTGTACAACATCGACCGCGAGGCAGCCTACGACCTCCGCGACGCTGACACGCCCTATAAGGTGGGCGAAGTGCTGCGCGAGGAGCTGAAGCAATGGCAGACCCTGGGCAATGCTGAATATGCATCGAAGGTGGCTGACTATAGCGACCCCGACGGGCGCTTCATCTATTTTGCTCAGTTGCATGGATGGTTTGAGCAGATCAGCCAGGCCCGTGCCTGCTTCGACCTGAAGAGTGAGGAGAACCGTGAGCGCCTCGGCGCCTACGACATCCGTACCGCCGCGTACCGCTTCTGCCGCATACTGGGTGTCACGCCGAGTTATGTGCTGGAAGACGGCAAGGAACTGAAGGACGGCCTCAATTTTGACAAGCTGGCCTATCGTCCACAATTGCTGGCAGCCGTGAAGCGCGGTTCGCTGAGCCAGTGGATGTCGGTATTCTACCACGAAGACCCCCACAAGGACTTCAGCGAGACGTACAGCTATGAGCGCAAGTTGGAGGAGTGGATTATCAACCTGGGCGAAATCGACCAGAACGAGCGTTACTTCAAACGCTACGAAGATGCCAAGCGCGAAACGGCAGAGAAATACAAACAGGTGCGCGACGGCTACCAGCGTGCCAAGACCAAGGAAAAGCGCTGGCGCATCGTGTACTATGCCCTTTGCGCACTATGGATACTGCTGCTGCTCGTCGTCGGCATCTCCAACCACGAGTACGTGCTGCGGCATTCCGTGAGTACCATCTGCCTGCCCGTGGGTGGTGTCACGGCGCTGATAGTTGGTCTGCGGGCCTACTTCCGCGGCTTCGGTTTCATCATGTCATGCCTGTGGGGTCTGCTCGGATTGCTGTCGTCGTGGATACCTGTGCTGATACTGAAAGCCGTCAACGGTGCCAGCCCGAGCCTGTTCATCCCTGCGGTGCTGGTCATCACGCTGATATACATGTTTATCTGTCACATTACCGACTTCCATAGTGACACCAAGGGCGACAACGAACTGATTAGCGAGGTGATGGAGGACGACATCAAGTCGACATTGCTGGAGCCGCTGTATTATACCTTCAAGCTGAAGAGCTTTAAGTTTAAGGGCTCGAAGTTCGGCATGCTCGACGACGTCACCAATCAGGTGCGCTCGCTCAGCGGCGAGTCCGTGCTGCACTACATCATGTGGAGTGCCATGGTAGCGCTGCTGTTGTTAGAGATGATTGTGTTCAATCCGAAACTCCTGAACTATAAGACTCCTGACTTGGATCATATACGCATTAGTCCGTCTGAAGTCATCGAACAAATTCAAAAGGACGTAGAATAATATGATATGTGAGCAGTGTCATAGGGAAAACCGACAGATAGCCAAGTTCTGCAAGTGGTGCGGCAAACCGCTCGTCATTCAGGATGTGCTGAACCGCATGATAGGCCTCGACGACGTCAAGCAGCAGATGAAGACCGTCGTCGACACCTATACGTACCTTCATTCCAGAAAGGACATCATGAAGGTGCGCCTCAGCGTGAATGCCATCATTATCGGCGAGACGGGAACTGGCAAGACGGCATTGGCAGAGGTGATACGCGACTATTTCTATCAGCATAAAATCATCGATAAGCCCAAACTGACGATGGTCGATGCCGTCGACTACCAGCGCTTTGTTGACAAGTGGGACGACAACGTCAAGAAAGCTAAGGGGGGCATCCTCTTCTTTGACAACGTGCAAAAGCTGTTGCCGGACCGCTACTCCAATCAGGTGAATCCGTTGGACAAGCTCTTTGTCGAGATGGACAAGTGGGATGAGAACCCCATTGTCATCATTGCCGGACTGCCCAAGGGACTGGATGACTTCCTGACCGCCAACCCAGCGGCACAGAACCGTTTCAAGTACACCTTCCGACTGCCGACACCGGGTTGTCAGGAACTGTGCGACATTTGTAAGCTGGAACTGAAGAACAAATACGGCATCACGACATACACGCCGGAGGCTGAGCGCAAGCTGAGCCGCTATTTCCAGCATCAGGTGAAGACGAAAGACGACACGTTCGGCTATGGTCACGTCGCCGTCAAGACGGCAGAAGACATCTTCACGTCGTTCATCAGTCGTGGCGTCACAGCCACTGCCGTAGAGGTTCAGGACATTCGCGGCTACGTGCCGGAAGAGCGGACGCTGGAAGACATTTTGGGCGACTTGGACCGTTACATCGGCATGGACGAGGTCAAGCGTGCCGTCAGGGAGATAGCTTACACCGTCCATAACAACATACAACGTGCCCAGCGTGGACTGGGTGAGCAGGAGAAGCCCGGCATCCACATCGTACTGACGGGTAACCCCGGAACCGGCAAGACCACCATCGCACGGAAGTTGGGCGAGATACTGGAAGCCATCGGATACTTGGACAGCGGACACGTCGTAGAGGCAGACCGCTCAAAGATGGTCAGTCCCTATCAGGGTGAGACGCCTAAGGTGGTGGACCGCCTGTGCGACAAGGCTATGGGCGGCATCCTCTTCGTCGACGAGGCTTATACCCTTGCACCCCTCAGCAATAGCGGTGACAAGGACCAGCAGGGTGCTCAGGCTCTGGAGCAACTGATGAAGCGCATGGAGGACGACCGCGGCAAGTTTGTGGTCATCGCTGCAGGCTATCGTCAGGAGATGGACAACCTGTTCCGCATCAACGTCGGATTCCGCAGCCGCTTCAACTACTTCCTCAACATCGATGACTATACGCCCGAGCAGCTCTTCCAGATAATGGAAGTGTTTGCCGAGGAAAAGAAATACCGCTTTGCACCAGATGCCAAGGAATTGGTGCTGAAGATGATTGCCGAGCTTTACAATGCCCGCGACAAGGACTTCGCCAATGGCCGCACCATGCGCCAGCTCTTTGACAAGATTTGTGCCAAGCAGGCTGAACGCCTGCAGAAGGTCGACATCTCTATGCTCTCCAACGAGGAACTGATGACCATCAAGGTGGTCGACATCCCCTACGAGGCACCGAAGGCCGTAGACTATACGGAATGCTTGGAGAAGCTGAACCACATGGTTGGACTGGAGGCTGTCAAGAAGGAGATAGCCAATCTGGCTGCCTTCCTCAATCTGCAGGTACGCCGCGGAGAGACCAATACCTTCCAGGGCAAGCACTACGTCCTGACGGGTAATCCGGGAACGGGTAAGACGACTGTGGCCCGTATTATGGCTGACGTCTTCCGCACCTTGGGCATCCTGTCACGCGGACAATTGATAGAGGCTGACCGCAGCAAGCTGGTGGCTGGCTATGCCGGACAGACGGCCATCAAGACCAACCAGCTCATAGACTCTGCATTAGGTGGCGTGCTGTTCATCGACGAGGCCTATACCCTGAAGACGAGCGACAACGACAGCTTCGGTGGCGAGGCTATCGACACCCTGCTGAAGCGACTGGAGGACGACCGCGGCAAGTTCATCTGCATCGTGGCTGGCTATACCGACCAGATGCACGACTTCATCGACTCCAACCCCGGACTGAAGAGCCGCTTCACCCAGACCATCCATTTCGACGACTATACGCCCGACGAGCTCACCGAAATCTTCCTCAGTCTGGCCAAGGACAAGAGCTTCACCATTGACGAGGAAACGAAGAATGCCATACATCGCCAGTTTGAGCAGCTCTACTTGCGGCGCGACAAGAACTTCGGCAATGCCCGCGAGGCCCGACGCATCTTTGACCAGGCCGTGGAGCGACAGAGTCAGCGACTGGCAGGCATGCTCAACAATGCCGACTTCAACGATGAGGACATGTACCGCATCACCGTTGCCGACGTGGAGGTGGCACAGAACGAGAAGGCCAGACCGCTTGACGAGGTACTCAACGAACTGGACGACTTCATCGGCATGCGCACGGTGAAGAACATGATACGCCGACTGGCGGTACAAAGCATGTTCATGAAGCAGCGTGCCGCACTCGGCGCCGGAAAGGTACAGCAGTTGGCTTTGAACTTCATACTGACGGGTAACCCGGGAACGGGTAAGACCTCTGTAGCCCGCAAGATGGGCGAGATACTGCAGTCGATGGAAATCTTGCCTACCAGCAGAGTCATCGAAGCCAGCCGTGCTACCCTCGTCGGCAAGTATATGGGCGAGACGCCGAAGATTGTCAACAACATGTGCGACAAGGCCATGGGTGGCATCCTCTTCATCGACGAAGCCTATACGCTGTCGTCGGAGAACGACCAGTATGGCAAGGAAGCCATTGACACGCTGATGAAGCGCATGGAGGACGACCGCGGCAAGTTTGTGGTCATCGCTGCAGGCTATAAGGACGAGATGGACACCTTCCTTGCTGTCAATCCCGGATTGGCCAGCCGCTTCACCCACAAGATGCACATCGAGGACTACAACGAAGATGAGTTGTTGGCAATATTCAAGAAGATGGCAGAGAAGGACAACTACACGCTGGCTCCTGCTGCCGAATTCAAGCTGATGGACCTCATCTGCCGCAAGATAGTCAGCAAGAGCCAGTCCTTTGGCAATGCCCGCGAAATGCGGAACATGCTGGACGCTACCATCCAGCAGCTGTCCATGCGTGTCAGCGCCATGTCGCCTGACGAGATTACCCAGGACACTTATCAGATTATATTACCAGAAGATATCAAGGATGAATTATGATTATATGCCCAAGTTGTAAAGAGGAGATAGAAGACGTCTCACACTATTGTGACCAGTGTGGTCAGGAATTAGTCTACTGTGAAAGATGCGGACGCGTAGGAATGGGACGACGCTGCACTTTCTGTGGCGGGCTCATGATTAGCGCCGAACAATTAGAAGAGCAGAAGAATGCTAAGGAAAGCACATCGTCAGCCACTCACTCGTTATTCTCCTATACAGGTCCAAGCGTCTCGCATCGCACAGACGGACAACAGTCCGGTCAAACAGGCATACCCACACTCACGCTGTACAATCCAAGCCTTGACATCCGCATTGTGGGCATCAACGGCGCCATCATTGGGAGAAGGCAGGGTCCTTACCACCAGATGCTTGAGAACAATATGTACATTTCGGGCGTTCATGCACAGCTGGTTTTCAAGTCCAACACAGGATGGTGTATCATAGACAAACACTCTTCAAACGGTACGAAACTGAACCAGAGGGACATACTGCCTGACGTGCCCATGACCATAAAGAACGGTGACATCGTCACCATCGCCAATGTGACACTTCAGGTGCGCATTAATGAATAGAAAACAGATTTATTACATCAAAAATAATGAGTAGAATCATATTGACTGCTGCAAGCCGTATCGGTTGCGTCAGAAACAACAACGAAGATATGGTGTTGGCATACGACAAGTTATTGCGCAGCGACGTCTATCGCACTGAATTCATGACAGAGAACACAGACCGTTTCATCATTGCACTGGCTGATGGAATGGGCGGTCACAAAGCGGGTGAGGTAGCAAGTTCAGACACACTGACCAACTTGCAGTTCTTCCTCAACGACCTTCCCCAGAAACTCTCCTCAGGCGAGTTCAACGAAATGATGGTGGAATGGCTTCAGTCCATCAACCAGATTATCAGTTCAAAGGGACATGCTAATCCAGACATGTCTGATATGGGTACGACATTGGTTGGCGTCGTGTATTTCAATAAGAAGTATTACTGGATAAACTGTGGTGACAGCCGTCTCTACCGTTTGCGCGACGGTCACCTGGAACAGATTACCAGTGACCACTCCCTGAGCAACATACGCGGTGAAAAGAAACACTCGAACATCATCACCAACTGCATTGGCGGGGGATGCAAGAATTCGTATTTGGACATGTTTGAATTTACTGACGACTTCCTGACCGGCGACACCTATATGCTGTGCTCGGACGGACTGAACGATATGGTGTCAGACGACATCATTGAAGCGAAAATGAATGCCGGAGCCAATGCCAACCAGCTCTGCGAGGTTGCTATTGAAGCCGGCGGCTACGATAACGTGTCTGTTTGTATATTTAATGTTGAATAACCATGCCTTTAAGATTACCTGACAAACTGCCTGCCATTGAGCTGCTGAAGCAGGAAAACATCTTCGTGATGGATGACTCGAGGGCTCACATGCAGGACATACGCCCGCTGAAGATTGCCATCCTCAACCTGATGCCGCTTAAAATCACGACGGAGACAGACCTCATTCGCCTGCTTTCCAATACTCCTCTGCAGCTTGAAATCAGCTTCATGAAGCTGAAAAGCCATACGCCGAAGAATACTCCCATTGAGCACATGATGATGTTTTACCGTGACTTTGAGCAGATGCGTCACGAAAAGTACGACGGCATGATTATCACCGGAGCTCCCGTTGAAACACTTGAGTTCGAGGATGTCAACTATTGGGATGAGATGACGGCTATTTTCACATGGGCAAGGACGCATGTGACGAGTACGCTCTACATCTGCTGGGCGGCACAGGCAGGACTGTATTATTACTACGGTATCCCCAAATATCCGCTCCAAAAGAAGATGTTCGGCATCTTCCCACAGGTCACGCTGGAACCGCAGCTCCCCATCTTCCGTGGCTTCGACGACGTGTTCCAGATGCCGCATAGCCGCCATACTGAGCTTCATAGGGAGGACATTCTGAAGAACCCGGACCTCACGCTGATTGCCGAGTCGCCGGACTGCGGCGTGTCTATCGTGATGGCCAGAGGCGGACGCGAGTTCTTTATCACCGGTCATCTTGAGTATGCCCCCAACACGTTAGACAAGGAGTATCGGCGTGACGTGGGTGTAAGGGACGACGTGGAACTGCCCCGCAACTATTATCTTGACGACAATCCTGACAACAAGCCGTTAGTGACTTGGCGCGCCCATGCCAACCTGCTGTATAGCAACTGGATTAACTATTACGTTTATCAGGAGACGCCATACGACATCAACGAGATTAAGTAGAAGGGAAAAGTGCATAGAAAACTGGAACTGCTGGCACCGGCCAAGAACTTGGAATGTGGCATCGCTGCCGTCGACCACGGCGCTGATGCTGTTTACATCGGTGCGCCAAGCCATGGTGCACGAGTTTCAGCCGGCAACAGCATCGACGACATCCGCACGCTGTGCAACTATGCCCACCAGTTTGGCGTAAAGGTCTATGTCACCGTCAACACCATTGTCTATGACAGCGAGTTGACCGATACGGAGCAGATGATTCACGAACTGTATCACGCTGGCGTTGATGCCATATTGGTTCAGGACATGGGCATCCTGCGGATGAACCTGCCGCCCATAGCACTCCATGCCTCTACACAAACGGACAACCGAACGGCAGAGAAGGTGAGGTTCCTGCAAGACGTGGGGTTTGAAAGGGTGGTGCTGGCGCGTGAACTGTCCGTTGATGAAATTGCAGACATCCATCGTCAGGTTCCCGATATGCCCTTGGAGGTATTTGTTCACGGCGCATTATGCGTATCGTATAGCGGTTTGTGCTATGCCTCGCAACATTGTTTTGGACGCTCTGCCAACAGGGGAGCCTGTGCACAGTTTTGCCGCATGAAGTTCGACCTTGTCGATGCCGACGGTCGTGAATTGGAGCATCAGCGTCACCTGCTTTCGCTCAAGGATATGAACCTCAGCAACCACTTAGAGGAATTGATAGAGGCTGGAGCCACATCATTCAAGATTGAAGGGCGACTGAAGGACGCGTCTTATGTCAAGAACGTCACGGCCACCTACAGCCAACAGCTCGACGACATTATTCGCCACCATCCGGACACCTACTGTCGTGCCTCCCGTGGTCACGTCACCTATAGCTTCACCCCAGACCTGCGCAAGACCTTCAACCGCGGTTATACCACTTATTTCCTACATGGTCGCCAACCTGACATCTTCTCGCCTGACACCCCCAAGGCCATGGGCGAATACGTCGGTAAGGTCAAGGAGTTGCGCCGCAATTCGTTCAATGTCTCCACGACAGCTTCGTTTGCCAATGGCGACGGACTCTGCTTCATCGACGACCAGCACGAACTCGTGGGTTTCCGCGTCAATCGTGCCGAGGGCAACAGGCTCTTCCCGCACCAGATGCCGGCAGGACTGCGACCGGGCATTGCCCTCTATCGAAACAACGACCAGGAGTTTGAGCGCCGTCTGTCGCGTGCCAGCGCCGAGCGCAAGATACCTCTGACGATGTACTTAGAAGCTACAGCGTCTGGCTTCCGACTCTCTGCCAACGGCCAGTCGGCCACTATCGACTGCGAACATCAGCAAGCCGAGAAACCCCAACACGACAACATTGTCCGCCAACTGTCCAAACTGGGTGGAACGCCCTACGAGTGTAGTGGGGTAGAGCTGCCCGAAGACTTCAACTACTTCATCCCCAGCAGTCGATTATCTGACCTGCGGCGCAGCCTTATGACGAGCCTGGGGCTCGTGACCGACGAGCCCGGAGCTCGTTGCCTTCGAGCTACGTCCTCGTTGCCTTCGAGCTACGGGCCTCGTTACGATGCCCCTTATCTCTATAATATTGCCAACCGAATGGCCTGCCAGTTCTATGGTGTTGCCCAGCCTTCTGCCTATGAGTTGCGGGGTGGTGAGGGACCGATTATGCAATGCCGCCATTGCCTGCGCTATGCATTGGGCTATTGTGTGAAGCACGGCGGGCGACGCCCTCAATGGCGTGAACCACTCTCGTTGCGCCTCGCCGATGGACGCTGTTTCCGTTTGGAGTTTGACTGTAAGCGCTGCCAGATGAACGTCTATGAAAGGTAAAAAGGTAAAAAGTAGCATGATGTTTCGCAATTCGGTTATACGGACAGTAGGATGGGTAAAACGCTTTGTCGCCTTTTACTTGTTTACCTGTTTACTGCTTTCATGCTATAACCACCACCAGCGAACTACCGATGTCTGGGACTTGACCAAACAGCAGATTGACTCTATCTCCTTCTTTACCACGCACCATTATTCCCAGAACTACAACTTCGTGGTCAATGCCAACAGCCTTCCTCTGTCAGACGAACTGCCCGACATGGCTTTCGACACCCTCTATGTCACCAAGGGCGAACGCGTCGTGGTTGCAGAGATTCAGACGGTACCTACTGACACCATCGACTCCGTGTGGGTCAAGGTGGCCCGCGACCAGATTACTCAGGGCTGGATACGTGAAAGCGAACTGCTTGCAGGTGTCTCGCCCGACGACCCCATCTCGCAGTTCATCGACTTCTTCTCCGATACCCACCTGCTCATATTCCTGACGTTCTGCGTGGTTGTGGGAGGTGCCTACGGCATGCGCCGACTCTTGCGCCACAATGCCTACATCGTCCATTTCAACGACATAGCCTCTTTCTATCCTACACTTCTATGCCTGCTGGTTTCTACGTCGGCAACATTATATGCCTCTATTCAGATGTTTGCGCCTGAATCGTGGCGGCACTTCTATTATCATCCTTCTCTGAACCCATTCTCGCTGCCACTCCACTTAGGTGTCTTCATTGCTGGCGTATGGGCAATCATCATTGTCGCTCTGGCTGCTGTCGATGTAGTGAAGAACCGCCTGCAAACCGGCGAAGCCCTGCTGTATCTGGCGGGACTGGCTGCCGTTTGTGCTGTCGACTATGTCGTGTTCAGCATATTCACCTTGTATTATATCGGATACCCCTTGCTGGTAGCCTATGTGGTTTATGCCCTGTGGCGCTACTACCGTTTTGGCCGCTACCGTTACCTTTGCGGCAAGTGCGGACATCCTCTTTATCAGAAAGGTACCTGCCCGCATTGTGGTGCCGTCAACGAGTAGTACACAACTGGGCGTAAGGACATGAATGGCAGACCTTCAGGTCATTCGTCGGCACAAAGGGAACGTCAGGCGAAAACATCTCTGCCACTTTTTCTTCCAACAATGTATTGAAACTATCGGAAACGTCGGCAATGTCACGAACAGCGTCACGCCCCAGACAAAGGGTGGGATCGTAGTCGCTGCCGCCGGCGTGCTGGATGAAGAGCAGGGCAGGGACGACCTTCAACGGCATCATGTGTGGCGGTATCGGCGCCAGCAGTTTAGCGAGCGACGGCGTCTGCTGCTGACGGCTGACGATGTCTGCATAGAGGAAAGTTTGCAGGTAGTAGTCGCTGTGGTCATGAATCTTCTCCGGCAAGAAGATGTCATCCACGCTGCTCAGCGCTTTCAGCCTATGACTGCCTGTCTTGTAGTCGACCACGCGGATGGTGTCGTTGTTGATGAAGTCGAGACGGTCAATGCGTCCACCCATCTTCAGCTTCGACAGCGAAGCATCGGCAATCGGCAACTGAAGCGTGCGGTAGACGTCGCACTCCAATCCGAGAATGGTAAATGGTGCCAGACGGATATCAATCTCGATGAGTTGTCGCAGGTAGTGTATGATGACCTCACGGTTGATGAGGTGCAGTCCACTCGTTCTTTGAGCATGATAATGACTGGCAGCCGCGGCAAACTCCTTGTTGAAAGCCTCGTCCACAGCCCGCTCTATTTCCACCTTTGTCTTCAGCAGGTGCTGTAGTGTTGCCTTTTCAACATGCGGCCCTAACTGGCGGTAGATGATGTCAGCAGCCTCATGGAAGATATTGCCGAAGATGCGGTTGTCCAATTCCTGTTCGTCATCAGGCAGGTCCGGCTCCTTCAGATCAGCTACATAGCGGTAGTAGAACTGCATGGGACAGCGCATGTAGCGGTTGATGGCAGTCGGCGACAGGGTAGAGGTGGGCGAAGCGAAGAGCGCCTGCAGCAGTTGCATGACGTGAGGCGTCTTGGCCACAGGTACAGGATAGAACCGCGGTGCCGACTGGCCGGACTGGAGCGTGTGCTGGCTGATAGCATGGGGACTTTCCACCATCATCTGCAGCATGAAGCGGCTCATCTCGCCACGCTGACCGTCTTCCGTAGAACTGTTATAGAGCAGCGTCACATCAGAAGCGCGTTGCAGCAGGCGGTGGAAATAGTAGGCATAGATACTCACCTTGTTCTCGACGGTCGTCAGTTCGTAGGCATGGCGGATGCTGTGGGGAATGAACGAGCTGTCGTTGACACCACGAGGCATGTTGCCTTCATTACAGGAAAGGATGAGCACATGGTCGAAGTCGAGGTTGCGCGTTTCCAGCACACCCATGATCTGAATGCCCTCAGCCGGTTCGCCGTGGAAGGGAATGGTGGTCTGCTGAATCAGTTGCACGACCAGCCGGTGCAGCGTCGTGTCATCAACGCTGAGATCGCCGCTCTCAATCAGGTCGTTAATGCGGTTGACCAAGGTGTAGGCCCTGAAAAGCGACTCCTGAAACAGCGGATCGTCATCGTTGACCGTCTGGGCTATCTGGCGCAGGAGAGTGAGCAATTGGGCGGTGAGCTTAGCGTGGTGTTCGTCAGCACAGGAGGCTTCTATCTCTTGGCTAACAACACCCTTGTCGCTCAAGTCTTTGTAGTACGGATGCCGGTGGAACAGCCTGATAAGACGTGGCGACCGTCCTCCGAGATGCATATTGAAGAACAGCTGAATGAACGATGCCACAGGCGTCTGCGCCAACGGATAACCCGTCGTGATGTTGACCTTGTCGATGGCGTCAGGCAGACTGTGGATGACCACGGGCAACAGGGCCTCGTTGCATAGGACGATAGCCGTTCGGCGCCCGCCGCTTTCACGCGCTTCACCAGTCGCACCTGTCTTTTCCTGCAACCAGTTGCTGACATAGCGCGCCTGGATGTTCTCGGTAGGTGCGGAAATATAGCTGATGGTCTTGGGACGACTGAAATGACCGTAGATGTCCTCGGATGACGTGTCCAGTTCGTTGGGGAAATAGCGTAGGTATTGCGCAATATACTGTCCAGCCTCGTGGCGGCCATTCATATAGTACTGGTCATAATCCCAGTAGAAGTGTGCCTTGCCTTCCTTCTGCAGGCGTGTAAAGAGCCGCTGCTCCACCTTCTGCAGCAGGTTGAAGCCCACAAACAGGTAGTGCTCATACTGGAAAGTGATATGCTCATCGGTAGCCACCTGACGATACAAAGCACCTTCGTAGGCCAGTCCCTGCTGCGCAAGACGCTGGTTGAAGTCACGATAGACATCGGCAAAGTGACTCCATAGTGACAGGAAGCGCTGTTTGAGGATGCTGTTATGCTCTTCTGTGAAGTTGCTGAAGAAGCGTTGTATCATCTGACGCTGTTCGTCGGTCAGGTAGGAGACATCGTCCAACTCGTGAATGTCGCGCAGGTTGGCAAACACGCGGTCGGCATCGGCCATGTTCTTGTCAATGTCGTCAAAGTCTGAGATGAGCAACTGACCCCAGCCGAAGAACTTGTCGAGGGTCTCCTGAGAACCTGTCTTCTGGCAGAACGACCGGTGCAGGTCGCAGACCAGTTTAATGGGGTCGGCCACTTGCAGCTGCGAATGGCGGCGAAACAGGTCGCTGATGGTGATGTAGGCAGGACTCCAGAGGGGCTTGCCCGCCAGTCGTGCCAGATGCTCGTTGAGGAACAGCGAGGCACGCTTGTTGGGAAACACGATGGCAATGTGCGACAGGTCGGTGCCGTACTTGCTGATGATGTCTTCTGCGACGTATTCTAAGAAATCCTTCATATCTTCTTCTATCTCCTTCTAACTCCCTTTAACTTCTTCTATCTTATTGCTATAAACATACCATAGCCAGCCTTTCACATGAGGGAGTCCCATCTGCTGCAGTAGTCGCATGTACTGCCGCACCTGAGCATGGTATTCCGGGTCAGGATGGCCGAACTTAAAGTCTACGACGTGCGTCTCCTGGCCGTCTGTCATGACGCGGTCAGGACGCAACGTCTTGACCTCACCGTTGACCATCGTCAGGATGCTGCATTCGTTGAACAGGCGCCACCGGTCAGAGAACCAACTGCGTACACGACGGTCCTCAAGCCTTTTGCGCAGTAGTGCCGTTATCTTCTCACGCGTTACCTCATCGTCGTAGAGCACGCCGTCATACTGCAACTGCAACAGCGCGTGGTCGATGTCTTCCGTTGTACGGATGGTAGAGAAAATCTCATGGAGCACACTGCCCGTCTTGATGTAGGAGAGGGGAGCCTGCTCGTCTTGGCCCTCAATGAAATCGCGGCTCTTGTTACTTTGACGGAAAGCAGTCTTGACGTCGAACGTTTTCACAGTGATGTGCTTAGGGGTGACAGGCTGCAGGAACACATTGTCAGAGCGGCGGGATTCGTGTTGTGCAGACACACACAGACGGCCATACGTAAATGTGATGTCGCTGCCGTCATCCTCCATACCGTCGAGTGTGCTGCCATCCAATTGCATGGCGGGCAGAACGGTTTCTATCAGCGCCGAACGTGTAGTCTTGGCATTGCGCCGCCCGAAGACGAAGAGATTTTTCGAAGCACGTGTGAAAGCCACATAGAGCAGGTTGAGGTTGTCAACGACGTTCTGTAGGTGTTCGTTCAGATAGTCGTGCTCATAGATGGTGCCCATCATCTGCTTCCCGCTATAGTCAACAGGCACGATGGGCAGCGCATCGAACGGTGCTTCGCGAGGCTGGCACCACAGGATGTCGGCATGATCCAGTCGCCAGTCGCAGAAGGGGATGATGACATGGTCAAACTCCAGTCCCTTGCTTTTGTGGATGGACAGGATGCGGATGCCGTCGGTCTCGGTGCTCTGTATGGTCTTGCGGCTGATGTTTTCCTCCCATTCGCTGATAAAGGCATCGATGTCCGACGTGTTGTCCTTGACAAACTGGTTCAGCTGGTCGTAGAACGCACAAATGTAGGCACTCTGTTCATGCAGCGTATCCAGTTGGAAGATGGTGTAGAGATGCTCTGCCAGTTCGTAGAGCGGCATGCGTATCAGTTCGTCGGTATGCTGGGTAAAAGCGTCCGGCAGCAAGGTGTCGAGCGGAATGTCCCTGACGAGCAGTTTGTCTTCAGTAGCCTGGTTGCCGAGGACGGCACGCTGATAGATTTTGGCGATGGTCGCCTTTGCCAGCTGGTCGTCGGGATGCGTCAGCAGATGGAGCGCCTGAACCAGCAGCGTGACTGACAGGGAGGCATCTAAGCGGAAGGCCTCGTCGCTGACAATGCGCACCTCGGGCAGGTGGGCAGTAAAAAAGTCTGCCACCATGGGGATGAAGTTGTTGGTGCGCACAAGGATGGCAATATCCTTGGGAGAGACACCTTGGGAGATGAGTGTTGACACGGTATCAACCAATTCCTGTAGCGTCTTGTTCTGGTAGTCGTCCTGGGTGAGCAGGCGGACGGTGACCGAGCCGTCATCACCGCGACTCGCTGGTATTTCCTGCCGGACGTCAGCGTAGGCATGCTTCAGCTGTTCGGCACCGTCAGGGTAGTTCTCGCGCTGCAATTCATACTCCTGGCGTGCCGCCTCGGTAAAGAAAGCATTGTTGAACTCAATGACGTGGCGGCAAGAACGGTAATTGGTTTTCAGCGGCTTGATCTCCAGCATAGCGTCGGCATGTGGAAACTCCTGGTCGATGGCATTCAGCAATCGCCAGTCGCCAGAGCGCCAGCGATAGATGCTCTGCTTGACATCGCCGACAATGAGGTTTTCCGTGTCGATATGACTGAGGCATTCCTGCAGCAGCACCTTGAAGTTCTTCCACTGTACCGTACTGGTATCCTGAAACTCGTCTATCATGACGTGCTCCAGCTGCGAGCCTATCTTCTCAAAGATAAACGGCGAGTCGCTTTCCTTGATAAGCGAGTGCAGCAGCTGCTGCGTGTCGCTGAGCAGGAAGCGGTTGGTCTCTTCGTTCATCAGGCGCACTTTCTGTTCGATGCTGCCCAAGAGCCGCAACTGGTTCAAGTGTCGCAGGGTGAGGTCTGCCGACTTGTAGAGTTTCCACTGACGGGGCTGCTCTTCGATGGCTTGGCGCAGCAAGGGCATGAGCGTTGTCTCGGCTACAGCGTTGATGTGCAGAGCATCAGGATGCTTCTTGGCATACCATTTGCCGGCATCAAGCAGACAGTCCGTCACGCGCTTGCCGATGATGCTTTCATCCATCTGACCATTCTGCAGTTTGAAGAAGAATCCCGCTACTCCTGAACGGCCGTAATTCAGGTCCGCATAAGTGAGCCCTTCGCTCTCAAGTGTGTCGAAGAATGTATTGGCGATACCCACCATGCGCTCTAAGGCTGACTGGCGTATCTGCCGCATCTGCTTCATATAGTTGTCGAGAAAGTTTCCTTCGCCCAACAGGTCGTTCAGGGCGCCGCTTTGCTCCTTGTAATAGTCACGGAAGATGGTGCGTCCAAACTGCTTCACCTGTCCGATGATGTTCCACGAACGGTCGTCGCTGATGGTCTCCATGATATACTTCAGAATCCATTGCAGCATGACATCGGAATGGGTCAGCGAGTCTATCAGCTGGTCCACAGCCTGCTCCTCCACCTGGGTGTCGTTCAACCCGATGCGGAGATTGGCTGTGAGGTCCAGTTCGCGGGCCAGATTGCGGAGCACGCTTTGGAAAAACGTGTCGATGGTCTCAACGCGGAAGTAGTTGTAGTTATGCAGCAGCAGGTGGAGTGCCTCGCCTGCTCGCCGGCTCACCACCGACTCTGAGAAGGCGGTTTTCTCGACGATGCGCTGCATATAGTCAGCCGAGTCGGGCAGCTGTTTCCAGATGCCGTACAGCTGGCTGAGGATGCGCATCTTCATTTCTTCGGTCGCCTTGTTGGTGAAGGTGACGGCCAGAATGGAGCGATAGCTCAACGGGTTCATGACGAGCAGCTTGATATACTCGACGGCCAGCGTGAAAGTCTTTCCAGAGCCTGCACTGGCTTTGTAAACGGTTAACGGTTTTACCATCTTCTGAATATTTCTATGGTGAATTTACAGCCGAAATTATGGAATTTTCCTCCAAGGAAACTGGCAAACAGGGCAGTAGAGAAATAACGGTTGGTGAAGCCGTAGCCTACTTCTTGGTAGGGACGCGTATGCTGTATTGACAGCGCACTCAGGTAGATGCGCTCCGTCTCGAAGTAGCGGCCTATCAGCGGCAGGTGCGAGAGTGCTAACATGGGGGAGTCGTAGGACACATGGCCCCGGATGTAGTAGTCGGACTCATTATACCATCGGCTGTCTAACAGCTGGAACTGTCCGCTCCAGTCGTCCTCCCAACCCATAGGCAGATTGTTGTCGCGGAAATTGGTGTAGTCCACGAAGTAATTGGTGTTGCGCTGCGTATAGAATCCCGTTCCAATGCGGCAGTTGAAGATGCGCATGCACTTCATCTTATGCAGGAAAGAAGCGTCTAACTCCCATCGCTCGTAGCCTAAGTTGGCATTGAGGACGCCATACAGGGCGCGTTCATAGTTCACCGTCAGCACAGGGCCGACCCTCCAAGGTGTGAGCCTCAGCGTCAGCATGGGCGCAAAACTCCGATAGACTTCTTTCATGCCAGCCTCCTGCATCAGTTTCGGTTCAAGTGAGTTGCGGTTGTGATAGATGAGACCTGTCATGATTTCTAACCAGTCAAAGGCCACCACATTGTTGACGATTTCCAGATAGCGGTCTTTATAGGGCGGCATACTGATGCTGTCACCCATGATCTTGTGGAAATCCGCTTCCAGAATATTGTTCGTGATGCGGTTGCCGTTACCAATCTTAATCTCTGCATAGCCATTGCGCTTGGGATTGTAGTTCATGCGCAGCGGAGCGGTATAGAATATCTGATTCAGCTTGAAGTTGTAACCCAGTTCCGGCTTGAGTGTCAGGTAGCGGTGCTCGTTCCATTTGTATTGCAGACCGAATTTCATTTTGTAGCTGAAACCTCGGCTTGGGCTGTAGCTGACATACTGGGGGTTCAGTATGGGGGATATGCGCATCGACATACCGCCAATCTCTGTCCTGTGGGTCTTGATGAGCTGGTAGCCCAAGTCCAGCCTTTTCAGCCAGCTACGGTGTTCTACGGTGTCGGTTTTCACGGTATCCGCTGCCTGCTGAGCCTGCCGCTCCTGGTCGTATTGCGCATAAATTTTCTTCTCGTCGGCATTCAGGGGAAGGGGGCGCAACTTGGCCATCAGGTGGCGGTCTTCCACTTCGTCCAATGAGTCAGGCAGCGTCACGGGACAATTATAGACGGTTGAGAGGCTGGCCCTGACGCGGTTGCCGAGAAATTTGAAACTGGCTTCGGTGTGGCAACGCTCAGGCAAGGAGCTATGGATGTCATTGGCATTCATGACGACGGACACCTTGAAGTTGATCATGTCAAACTCCCCCTGGAATTCAACGTATTGCAACCTGCCTGTCAGCGTGTTGACAACGGCATTGCCGCTGATGAGCTGGGTGTTGGGCGTCTTAGGACGGAAGTGGACCAGCGCCATTCCGCCGACGTCACCACCGATGCTGTATTTATAGAGGTGGCGGTTGGACTTGTGGAAAGGCGACAGCAGGTGGTCAGGATACAGCGTCACGTCGTAGAAGTCGGGCGTGGAGTACTCTAAAATGGGGGGCATGGCTTCGCGCTGACGTGGGATGGTGCCGCACACCACCTGACGCTGCAGGTCATAGTCGTCCACATCGCGGAACTTCAACTTGCCGTAGGACTCACTCACGAAATTGCGGTCACCCTCGGCAATGATATACATGGTCGGCACGAGAAACAACAGCACGTTGCGGCGGTCCAGGTTGAAGTTGTAGCGCAGGTAGACATTCTGCTCTGTGCCGTCGACGGGAAATGAATAGTTGCGACGGTAACTCCAGATGCGATGCAAGAGCGTCGAATCAGCAGGAGTGTATGCAAAACAAATGCCGGGCATGAGAGTCATCATGCCCAGCATCATATATATTATGCGTAGCTTCAGATTCACGACCCCAAAAGTACGAATATTTTTTGGAGTCACCAAATCATTTCAGCAATTTTAGCCTAAATATTTCATCAGGATACGTGCATTGCCTGAATCGCGCAACTTGGCAATGCTCTTCTCGCGGATTTGGCGCACACGCTCTCGCGTCAGTCCTAACTGGTCGCCAATCTCCTCCAGTCCCTTCTCGTGACAGCCAATGCCGAAGCACTCGCGGATGATGGTGATTTCGCGCTCCTTCAGCACCTTCTGCAGAACGTTGTTCAGTTCCAGGGCCATGGACTCATGGTCAACCTGACGGTCGGTACGCGAGTCTTCACCCGAGGCCATGACGTCGAGCATACAGTTGTCTTCACCATCCTGGAAAGGTGCGTCAATAGACACATGGTGACCGTCAGCCATCAGGCTCTGACCGATTTTCTCTTCGTCCAGACTGGTGGCGTCGCTCAGCTCCGAGATAGAGGGATGGCGCTGGTTCTCCTGCTCAAACTTATTAATCTCGTGGTTAATCTTGTTCAGGCTTCCTACCTGGTTCAGCGGCAGGCGCACAATACGGCTCTGCTCGGCAATAGCCTGCAGAATGCTCTGGCGAATCCACCATACGGCATAGGAAATGAACTTGAAGCCACGTGTCTCATCGAATTTCTGTGCGGCCTTGATAAGGCCGATGTTACCCTCGTCAATCAAGTCAGTCAGCGTCAGTCCCTGATGCTGGTACTGCTTTGCTACAGATACCACGAATCGCAGATTAGCCGTCACCAGTTTGTCCTTGGCGCGCTCGCCCTCAGGACCACCCTTGCGTATCTTCTGAGCCAGCTCTATTTCCTCGTCGATGCTGATCAGAGGGGCACGGCCTATTTCCACCAGATATTTATCCAGTGCCTCGCTTGAACGATTCGTAATACTCTTCTGAATCTTTAGTTGTCTCATCTTGCAAAACTCCTCTTAAAACCTTTAACTTACTGATAATCAGTGTTGTGTGACACAAAATACCTTTAAAAGCGGTGCAAAGTTACAAAAAAAATCGGTACGTTGTTCTCCAACGACCGACTTTTTTGTTTTAAAAAATATTAAAAGAAGTCTATTTGTTGACCTGGAATTTGGTGTCGCCATCCTTGAAGAAGGCGTTAATCTGCTTGGCTGCTGCGATACCGGCATTGATGTTGGCCTCGGCAGTCTGGGCACCCATCTTCTTCGGGGTCGAGAAGTAACGGCCCTCGAACTTCTGGAACTCGTCGTTGGCATCGGGCATGATGTCGGTGACGAACTTCAGGTCTTCGCGCTCCTGCATCAGCTTGATGAGCTCGGGCTCGTTGATGACCTCCTTGCGGGCGGTATTCACCAGGATGCCACCCTTCTTCATCTTACCAACCAGCGCGTAGTTGATGCTCTGCTTGGTCTCAGGAGTTGCGGGGATGTGGAGTGACACGACGTCGCAGGTCTCAAACAGGGCGTCCTGATTGGCAACGGCGTGAACACCGGCCTTCTCGATAACCTCTGCAGGGCAGAAAGCGTCGTAGGCATAAACGTCCATGCCAAAGCCCTTGGCGATACGGGCCACATTGCGGCCAACGTTACCGAAGGCCAGGATACCCAGCTTCTTGCCCAGCAGCTCAGAACCGCTCTTGCCATTGTAGAAACCGCGAACGGCCATCACCAGCAGACCGAACACGAGCTCGGCAACGGCATTGGAATTCTGGCCAGGGGTATTCTCTGCGACGACATTGTGGGCTGTGGCAGCGGCGAGGTCGATGTTGTCGTAACCGGCACCGGCGCGAACCACAATCTTCAACTGCTTGGCAGCGTCCAACACCTCTGCATCCACCTTGTCCGAACGGATAATCAGCGCGTCAGCATCCTTCACAGCATCTAACAGCTGAGCCTTCTCAGTATATTTCTCCAGCAGCACCAGCTCATTGCCGGCTGCCTCTACTTCTGCTTTGATACCATTAACAGCAGCTGCTGCGAATGGCTTCTCTGTTGCAACTAATACTTTCATAATTATCAATTGTCAATTGTCAATTATCAATTAGTGCTGTGCCTCGAACTCCTTCATGCAGGCAACGAGGGCGTTGCAGCCTTCGATGGTCTGGGCGTTGTAGCAAGAAGCGCGGAAACCACCAACCGAGCGGTGACCCTTCACGCCAACCATACCCTTAGAGGTAGCGAAGTCGAGGAAGTCCTTCTCCAGTTCCTTGTACTCGTCGGCCATGACGAAACAGATGTTCATCAGTGAACGGTCCTCCTCGACGGCGGTGCCACGGAACATCTTGTTGCGGTCAATTTCGCCATAGACAATCTCGGCACGCTGCTGGGCCAACTTGTCCATAGCCTCCACGCCGCCGTTCTTCTTAATCCAGCGGAGGGTCTCAAGAGCGCTGTAGATGGGCACTACAGGAGGAGTATTGAACATAGAACCCTTGTCGACGTGGGTGCGGTAGTCGAGCATAGTGGGAATCTCGCGGGGAGCACGGCCCAGTTTGTCGTCCTTGACGATGATGATGGTAACACCGGCCATAGCGAGGTTCTTCTGGGCACCGGCATAGATGGCGTCGTACTTCTTCACGTCGATAGGACGGCTGAAGATGTCTGACGACATATCGGCAATCAGGGGAACGTTGACGTCGAGGTCCTTGCGAATCTCAGTACCGTAGATGGTGTTGTTCGTCGTGATGTGCAGATAGTCGGCATCAGCGGGAACGCTCCAGTCCTTGGGGATGAACGTATAGTTGGCATCGGCAGAAGAAGCAACCTCTACGACCTCACCAAACAACTTGGCTTCCTTCATGGCTTTCTTAGCCCAGACACCGGTGTTCAGGTAAGCAGCCTTCTTGATCAGGAAGTTATAGGGAATCATGCAGAACTCGAGGCTTGCGCCACCGCCGAGGAAGATGACCGAATAGCCCTCGGGGATGTCGAGCAGTTCCTTAACCAGAGCTACGGCTTCGTCGACGACGGGCTGGAAATCCTTGGCACGATGGCTGATCTCCATCAGGGAAAGACCAGAGCCATTGAAGTCTAAACACTGCTGAGCGGTTTTCTCAATGACTTCGCGGGGGAGCATCGAGGGACCCGCGTTAAAGTTGTACTTCTTCATTGTTTTAATATTCGTTTTATAATGTTTATTAATAATGTTCTCAAAGGGTACCCTCTGACCTCATCTGAACAGAGGATTCTTCAATGACGGCGCGAAATTACACTTTTTCTTTTAATTACCCAAATATTTAAGCAATAATTAAGTAAAATCCCCCTTTTCTTTTGCTATTTGTCAACTCTACTTTGCATTTCCTTCCTCAAATCATCAGAGAGTGCATGACGGTTGAGGAACAGGTAGGTGGTGTCCAGCGCCATGTAGTCGCGTGACATATACCAGATGCTTCTTCACACTCGTTATCGGCAGTTCCTTCACCGTTGTGAACACCTTTGCCACGGTCTTGTTGCTGGCCTGCTTCTGCAGGTGCTCCTGTGCCGATGCCGCAACAGCTACCGACATCGCAGCTATTGCCACGATTGCTCTCATCATTCTTCTATTCATAAGCAGAGAATAAACACATTTCCGCTGCAAAGATACAAATAAAAATCCAAACACTCTACAATTAGTATAATGAATGTGCAGTTGCTGATGGGACCGAAGAACTGCTGGCAGTTATGGTTGTGCTGTTCCTAGATATATGTCGGCTTATAATCCTCGGCCGTCTGCATATCGGCCGTGTCTGTGTCAGAATGCTTCATTTTGTTGTGGTGTTACGAATTTTGAGTTCTCCACGTTGCCCCATGTCTGCAGGCACTCCTCGTTGTGCTGTTCTTCAATGGTAGTCGTGTGGGTCGACGTCGGCACATTGTTCTGCGTCACGAGGAATGTCACACCATGCCCGTACAGAGGGTCTTGATAACCCTGGTTCTGCTGGCGCTCACGCTCCTCGGCAGCCTTCTGCTCCAGCTCCCTCTTTTCCTTGAAGAATGCCAGCGCCTTGGCTGCTATGTCCGACCAGCCGGGCGTGTAGTCGGCAAGATGCTCCCTCATCGCCTTGAACTTCTCCATGGCAGCCTCCAGCCCATACATGTAGTAAGCGTCCTCTATTGCTTGCAAAATAGGGGCGCCGTACACCGATTCATTCTTGCTGCTTCTCGTCCTGTAGCCTGCATCTTTGTTGGGCATGGGGTGATTATATTTTAAAGTTGCAAAATTACAAAAAACGGATGACTTCACAAAATTTTCAACCAGAATAATTTCCCGAAACCGACAACATTCCACACTCTTCATTTTTTTGCCCATAACTGCGCGTAATTCTGCAGCAAGTACTTATTTTAACCTGTGCCATTACGGAAAATGTGATTTTTTATTGAAAATTATAACCGAAAATGTGATTTTTTGCTTATCTTTGCGGACGTTATGAAGGATATTAAGATTGTGGTGGGGGACATCACGAAACTGGAGGTGGATGCTATCGTGAATGCGGCGAACAGGTCGCTGCTGGGTGGCGGTGGCGTGGATGGTGCCATACACAGGGCCGCGGGGCCTGAGTTGTTGGCAGAGTGCAGGACGCTTGGTGGTTGCGAAACTGGGCAGAGCAAGATGACGGATGCCTATCGCTTGCCGTGTAGGAAGGTGATACACACCGTCGGGCCTATCTGGTATGGCGGCAACAATCATGAACGGGAATTGCTGGCTTCGTGTTACGATACGGCGATGAAGCTGGCTGAGGAGAATGACTTGAAGAGCATTGCCTTCTCCTGTATCAGTACGGGTGTCTATGGGTTCCCGAAGGCGGAGGCTGCAAAGATTGCCCGGCGGGTGTTGACCAGGCATATAGAGAGCGGTTACGAGGGTGAGGTGATTGTGTGTTGCTTCTCGCCGTCTGATGCTGAATACTATCAAGTTTGAGGGTGAAATGACATCGCTTTAACGTAAAATAGTCGAACTTGCGTTCTTTTGTAAAAATAATGGTATTTTTATTTTGTGCTTTGCAAAAAAAGTAGTAATTTTGCAGCCGATTTGGATAAAAACAGTTAATGAAGAACGAAAAAATGAAGTTCCAGTACCGTATCAACGAGCAGATACGAGTACGTGAAGTGCGAATTGTAGGCGACAACGGAAGTAGTGTGATGCCTACGCGTGAAGCCTTAGACATTGCCCGTAATCAAGGTGTTGACCTTGTAGAGATTTCGCCGAACGCCAATCCGCCCGTTTGTCGTCTCATTGACTATTCCAAGTTCCTCTACCAGCAGAAGAAGCGCCAGAAGGAGATGAAGGCCAAGCAGGTGAAGGTTGAGGTGAAGGAAATCCGTTTCGGACCTCAGACCGACGAGCACGACTATCAGTTTAAGCTGAAGCACGCTATGGAGTTCCTGCAGGAAGGTAATAAGGTACGTGCGTACGTGTTCTTCCGTGGCCGTTCCATTCTGTTCAAGGAGCAGGGCGAGGTGCTGTTGCTGCGTTTTGCCAACGACTTGGAGGAATATGGCAAGGTGGAGGGAATGCCCTCATTGGAAGGCAAGAAGATGTTCCTCTATCTGGCACCGAAGAAGGCTGGTGTGGCCAAGAAGAGTCAGCAGGCTCGTGACCGTGAGGCTTCTGAGGCTGAGGCAAAGGCCCAGACGCGCCAGCAGGCTGAGATTGATGTTGAGACTCCTGCCAACGGCGGACTTCTGGCCAACGCGAAAATCAGCGCCGATGCGCTGAAAGCGCTGACTGAAAGTGAAGAGTAGGAAAGGTTGAAGAATTGAAAAATTGAAGGATTGAAGAAAGAAGGCGTCGCGCCCGGTATATGCGTAGTCGCCGATTATTAATAACAATTTAAATTTTTAAAAACAATGCCAAAAGTAAAGACAAATTCGGGAGCGAAGAAGAGATTCTCGTTCACCGGTACGGGTAAGATCAAGAGACACCATGCTTACCACAGTCACATTCTGACGAAGAAAACCAAGAAGCAGAAGCGCAACCTGGTTGGTTCGACCATCGTTGACGTCACAAACATGAAGCAGGTTCGTGACCTGTTGTGTCTCCGTTAATTCACCTATTGTCAAACATTAAAAAAGTAAGAAAACTATGCCAAGATCAGTCAATCACGTTGCATCAAGAGCAAAACGTAAAAGAATTCTGAAACTCACTCGCGGTTACTTTGGTGCCCGCAAGAATGTTTGGACAGTAGCCAAGAACACTTGGGAGAAGGGTCTGACCTATGCTTACCGTGACCGTAAGAACAAGAAGCGCAGCTTCCGTGCCCTGTGGATTCAGCGTATCAACGCTGCCGCTCGTCAGGAAGGCATGAGCTACTCCGTGCTGATGGGTAAACTGGCTAAGGCTGGTATCGAGATCAACCGCAAGGTGCTCGCCGACCTCGCCCTGAACAACCCCGAGGCTTTCAAGGCCATCGTTGCCAAGGTGAAGTAAGCGCTCCACGATTTGAAAACAGAAAAGGCACTGCTCCAGAAATGGGTAGTGCTTTTTTGTATCTTTGCATCACCAAAAGCGTTGTCGGCTGTTGTGGATGTAAAGGGCAAGAACACCTTGGGCGTCAGTGGTATGGCTGCTCTCGACAATGGATTAGAACTTATAAGCTATGCTGCACATGAACCAACGGCCCTTTTGCGGAATAAGACCCGTGGAGACACCGCTCTGGACATAGTGCTTGTTAAAGAGGTTCTTGACATCAAGGTCTAAAGTGAGCTTACGCCACTGATAGGTAATACCGAGGTTGAAGAGCACGCGGGGACTGATTTCCTTGTAAACGGGGGTTTCGTCTTGCGCCTTTTGGACTAATTGTTCAAAGTTCTCAATCTGAGCCTTTGTTTCAGGGTCAGGATTGACTTTATATTCTTCCTTGTATTTGTTCAACGTGCTATTCCATGTGCGAACAAGACCGTACTGATAGATGTCAATATAGAAGACATGCTGACGGCTTTTGAAGTCGATATGGGAACGCAGTTTGAAATGCTTGGTGAATTGCCATGCCAAAAGTGCGTTGGCAGTAAAGTCGGGCGTGCTGAGAGAGTGACCGAAGTTCTGGTCGAAGAGTTCAGCACGGCTGACGCTTTGCCATGCGGCATTGGCATGGGCAGTGAAGCGGCGGTTCTCGTAACTGGCTGTGAGCTCGACGCCGTAGGTATCGTAGTTGCCGGTATTGTAGTGTTCGGCGACGTACTGGTAGATGATATCGCGGGCGCGGTTGTAGAAGCCGTTGATCTCAAAGTTAAATCCCGGCAACCACTGGTTGGCACCGAAGGTGAGCTGGAAGGAATGGATGGTTTCGGGTTGCAGGTTGTCGTCGTCATTGTCTTCAAAATTCATCAAAGATGATAATAAGAGGTTGGTCTTACGATAGAGATAAGGGGCATCAATGAAGGATTTGGAATAGCTGAGCTTGAGGTTCCATTTGGGTTGTAAGTAGATGAGGGCCAGGCGGGGTGAGAACTCACGGATCTTGGTATCGTCGTAACGGTTCTTATAGTCGAAGCGCAGACCGGCATTGACAATGAACGAGTTCAAATGCTGCTTGAACTGGAAAAAACCGTTCATGTTGCTCTCGTGTCCCCTGCCTAACGAGGTGATGCTGTCTGAAGTAGCCGATAACTTTGTGAAGTCGTAGCCATAGATATACTGAACGTCGTCAAGCTGGAAATAACTGTATTCAGCTCCGAAGGTCAGCTGACCATGGTAGGTGGAATTTTTGATGTAGGTCCAGTCGCCCAGCACCTTACCGCTGATTGTGTGCTCCTGGCCGTTTATGTAGCGCGAGATGCCAGGACAACCGTCCATGACCTTCTTTGTTTCAATTGGTACGGGCAGGACGGCAAGCATGACAGACGTCTCCGGTTCGTTGAGCACCTGATAGTGGGTGAGGTCGCCGTTATCGTAGCTGACAGTACCCCTCAGAAACACATTGCCCAACTGTTGTCCGTAGCTCAAATTGGTATGTTGGGAGCGTGTGACGAAGCTGGGAGAATAGCCGTTGAAGGTATGGTATTTCTCCCTGGTGTAGGGCGAGAAGGTGTAAGTCATGGTGAATGGCGAGACGACCTGTGAGAACGTCGCGTTGTAGAAGAATTGTAGGTTCCCGTACTTCATCTGAATGCCTGTGTCATAGGAGGGTTTAGGGCCGATGCCGCCAATGGTGATGTTGCCGTCAGTCATCTGCATGCCAGTGTCTTTAAGAGGTATATAGACATTTTCACCCTTGGCTTTATAGAGGTGTCCCCAGACAATGATGTCAAGGTCGAAGTAGCGTTTGCCGAACACAAGACCACCCTGAAGTTGCCCGTAGTTGCCGACACCAGCACGAGTCTCAATGCCATCTACGTCTGCGCCTTGCTTAGTGATGACGTTGACGACTGCGGTGAGCGCCACGCCGCCATAGAGCGACGATGCCGGACCGCGCAGCACCTCAATCTGATGAACCTTGTCGAGAGATATGCTGTAGTCGGGGGCAGCAATGTTGGTGGCATAACTGTTCAGACGGTGTCCGTTGAGCATGATGAGTATCTTCTCCTGGCCGTTGCTGTAGATGCCCCGCATGGCGATATTGATGTCGTCGTTGCAGTCGACGACATTCATGCCCGCCACGTAGGCTGCCAGCACCTCTTGCAAGTTGCGGGCTCCACTGTTGCGTATCATTTCCTCTGTGATGAGGGTTGTGGGCACAGGCACCTCGCTGAGACTCTCAGCCTGACTCGACGCTGTGGTGATGGTAGCCATGTGTCCCGACTTGATGCGTTCCACCATATCAATGAACCGCTGTGGGTCGTTGATGGTGGTGCTGTAGTAGGGGTTCTCTTCCAACAGCAGTCGTGTGTAGGTCTCGGCCTTGTCATCGTCGTCGAGTCCCAAACTACACAATGCCAGTAGTCGGTAGGCACTCTGCAATAGTGAATTGGGAAAGAATGCCAGTTTGCTGTTGAGTTGCTGCTGTGCTTCCTCTAACCGTCCGATGTTATAGTCCTCCTCGGCACTCTCGTAAATGCTGCGCAACTGCTCCTCCGTGTTCTGTGCTTGCACCGACAACGTACAGCAGGCTACTATATATATAATAAGGTATAAGCGTCTCATTATGGTTTCTTGATAGGTATGGTGATGGTGAATGTTGTGCCTATTCCGTATGATGATTCAAAGTCGAGCCGTCCAGCGTGCTTTTTCTCAATGATGTCGCGTGTGATGCCCATGCCTAGTCCAGTTCCTTGGCCTGCCGGTTTGGTTGTGAAGAAGTTCTCGTAGAGTCGTTGCTTAACGTCATCACTCATGCCCTCGCCGTTGTCGGCAATCGTAATCTTCAAATACTGGCTATCAGCCGTGACCTTGATGCTGATGGTTGGGGTATAGTCTGACAGGCTTTCATCCTGCGACTTCTTCCACACGGTGTAGCAGGCGTTGTTCATGAGATTCAGCACAGCCCGGCTCAGGTCTTGCGGAATGACCATCATCGTGGGAATGTTTTCTTGATAGTCTTCATGGATGCTGATGTTGAAGCCCTTGTGACTGGCTCTCATGGCATGGAACGAAAGCCACACATACTCCTTGACGATGTTGCATACGTCGGCAGGCAGAAACTCGTCTTCCTTGCCGCGTGACACGAGGAGGATGCCTTGTATGATGCTGATGGCGCGTTCGCCGTGTTCCACGATTTTCATCATGTTCTCCTTGAGGTCAGCTACGATGTCAAGAGCGTCGTTACGGTCGTCATCCGACAGTTTGTCTGCATTGTCGTCGATGATGTCTGTCAGGTCATGCAGCAGTTTTTCCGACAACTTGCTGAAGTTGATGACGAAGTTCAGCGGATTCTGTATCTCATGGGCAATACCTGCGCTGAGCATGCCCAACGATGCCAACTTCTCCTGCTGTTGCAGCTGTTGCTGCAGGGTTTCCACTTGCTGTTCCATATCGTGTTCTGTTGCTGGTTCTCTACTCGTAGTTGCCTCACAATGTGGGCAGGGTTATCGTAAACTCGGTGAATATGTCTTTGGCTGACCTTACGCTGATGTCGCCACCGTGGTTCTGGGCAATCTCGCGGCTAAGGTATAATCCCACACCAGAAGCCTCCCCGGTAGTCTTGGTGGTGAAGAAGGGGTCAAAGATCTTGTCGATGATTGTGCTTTCAATGCCAATACCATTATCGTGTAATACCAGCTCAACGCCGTTCTCTGCCGTTCTTGCCGTCAGGGTGATTTCAGGCTGGAAATTGCTGTTTCGCTGTATCTTCTTGATGATGGCATAGAAGGCATTGTCGAGCAAGCAGATGAATGTCTTGTTCAACTGCTCGGTATTACCGTTAATGAAGATGTCGCCAGAGGGAAGGTTGTAGGTGGTCTTGATGCCGTATTGGGCTATTTCCTTCTTGAAGCGCATGCTTACTATCTCCTGATCCTGGTGCAGCAGTTCCATCAGGTTGATTCTGCTCATGTTGCCGGTACGGTCTTTCAGCATCTCCTCCATAGCTTTCAGCGTGCGTGTAGTGCTGGCACCGTGCTCGCCGATTTTCTGCAGGTTGCCTTTGAGTAGGTTGAGAGTGTCGGCCGTGTCTTCATAGTTTTCGGCATTAATGTGCGACCGTTCATCCTCAATGTTGTCAGCAACGTCTTTCACCAGACTTTCCGACAGTTTGGCAAAGTTGTTGATGTAGTTCAGCGGGTTGAGAATGCGGTCGATGAGTCCTTGCGTCAACTTAGCCACTGAAGCTATCTTCTCCAGTCGGACAACTTCCTTTGTGCGTTCCTTCACAAGGTTCTCCAGTCTCAGCTTATCCTTTTCCAACCGTCTTAGTCGCCACTGGAAAAGAATGTATCCTGATTGTGCTAACAGCAATAAGTAGGCCACATTCATATACCACCGCATATACAGCGGCGTGTCGATGACAAATTTGATGGCAACGATGTTCGATACTTGCCCGAAGGCATCGCGAGCCTGAACCTCAAAGATATAGGAGCCGTATGGCAGGTTAGGAAATTCCTCTGACGTGTCAAATTCCCAGGCTGTCCAGTTGCCGTTGTTCAGTCGGTAGCGGTATTGTGTGTCGAGCAGCAATGACTGGTGCGCCGTAGAATAGTTGAAGGTGATATGCCGGTCCTTGCTTGACAACTCAGGCAGCATGTCAGGCAACGTACCATAGCCTCCCCACAGCAAGCTGTCGGTGTTGAGCATGATAGAGCGTATATAGAGGTGCGGCTTGACAATCTTCGAGGGGTTGGGACGGTTGTAGTCTACGATGTTGATACCCTTGTCGCCACCTATCCATAAGTATTTGTCGTCGCGCAACATGGCCCGCACGGAGTATTCCATAAGTGGATATACTACTGAAGAGAGTTGTTCCTCCTTGGCATCGTCACGGAAAGCGTACAAGCTACGGCTCTTTTCGTTGGTAAGCCACAGCACCCCGTTGTCGTCAGCGTAAGAGAAGGCAGGGTAGGGGAAAGGTTCCTTGGTGCCGATGCCAACGGTCATGACGCTGTTCTTGTATTCCACGAGGGTCATCATGGTGTTGGCATTGCCGTGAGCACCGTAGTGCTGTCGGAACGATTTACCGTTGGTGCTCCTCCAAACGAGTCCGTAGAGGTTTTGCAACCAAATGGCGCCCTGTCCGTCGCGTTTGATGCTGACCACTTTCTCGGCATCACTCAGTTGTCGGCGCTCTTTGCCGCTGTTATAGTACACACCGTCCATCTCGCCGCTGTAGAAACCGTGTTCGTCAGCCAATAGTGACAGCGTATTGGTCTGGGTAATTTGACTGACCTTGCCGTCGATATCGATGCTATAGACTCCGTCGGCAGTAGCTGCCAGCATTCTGTTGCCTTGTTTTACCAGTTGCCAGCAAGCATAGTTAATGCCGGGAACAGGGACGAAGCGGTCACTCTGCTGGCGGAACAGACCACTTCGTGTTCCTGCATAGATGTGTCCACCCAGCTTCTGCAGGGCACAAACCTCTCCGCGCAGTCCCTCATGTTGCGTGACGTGGGTATAGATAGACGGAAAGCCTATGGAGAAGATACCGTCGTCAGTCGCTCCCCAAATCATACCGTGACCGTTGTAGGTGATGTGGGCTACATTATTGGAACATAAGCCGTTGTCCTCGGTGATGCGGAACAGCTCATTGCCTTTAGTGTCGGTGAAAATCAGACCGTCGCCGTTAGTGGCAACAGCCATCATGTCGTTATCCAGCTCTTGCACTTGGTTGATGTGTGACTCGGTCTTGAACACCGAGAATCCCTTTTCTGGCAACTTTTCGTCTGGAGCAGGCTGTGCGTAGCCGTTGCGGATAGTGTAGATAGACTTGTCACCCATCAGGAAGTATATGAAGCCCTGCTTCTCCCATATCCACAGCACTTCACCGTGAACGTTCTTGTTGTCGTCGATGGTGTGTAGATGCAGGGTGCCGCGGCTGTCAGACTCCAGGAAACCGATATAGTTGTATCCTCCAGTCCAGATAGTACCTTCTGTGTCGCGGAATACGCTGGTGATGCGTGTCACCCCCGGCGTATGAATGATGTGCCAACTGGCATTATCATAGTAGAGCAGTCCCTCGAAGTTGGCGACATACACCGTGCCGTCCTCGCCAGTGATGATGTCGAAGTTCTGGTTGTGGGCATGGTACACCGTGGCAGGGTAGTTGCGGATGAAAGGTATGGCGGTCATGATGACGCTCCATGCCATCAATACCGTCATGATGAGCAGTCTTCTCATAGCTTCACCTCCTTTCCCTTGATGGTCTCGTATGGTATTCTTCTACCCACGTAGTAGTTCCACTCTTCACGGGTGAAGTCGCGCTTGATATTGTTCTTCAGACGGTTTACCAGCACAGGCACCGAGATACAGGCCTCGGTGATGTTGCCCTTTTGGTCGCCTGCCCAAATGCTGATTTTCTTCGGGTCGTAGGTGAAGTTGACAATCCATCCCGGCGTGGTAAACAACGTGTTGGGTTCCATCTTTTCCATGTTAATCAGCCAGAGGCACAGCGTTCCGTCGTAGCTGGCCGTATAAAGACGTTCTCCGTCAAACTTGATTTTCGAGATGCGCGAGCGTTGACCAGAGAGCTTGACAGCCTTGCCTTGGGCATTGATGAAATAGATGGTGCCGTCGCCCATGCCGTAAGCTTTGACATGCTGGTTCTTCGACTCGGCAAATGCCGTTGTTTGTCCGGAAACGGGCACTTTTTCCTTGATGATTTTGTCGTATGACTTGACAATATACTGATAGCCCTTGTCGTCAAACAATATTGGTTCGTTGTCGTAGCGGCAGATGGTGACAATCTTGAATGGCAGCGCCTTCTCCTTGACGATGCTGCCGGTGGCCATGTCGAACAGCGCCATGCCCTGCTCGCTGAACACGAGCATCTGTTTCTCTGTCGGCTCCATCCTTTTCAGTTTGGGGCTGTTGACCGTCAGCACCTTCGTCAGCTTTTTGCCTTCAACGACCAACAACTGGTTGGTCCTGCTGATGGCATAGATGATATTTCTGGTCCTGTCGATATAGACATCACGGAAGTCATAGCGTGAATCACGTATCAGCGTTTCAGTCTGAAGCTGTCCGTCTTTGTAGTGGTGGCGGAGCAATTCGCCATAGGTGCTGCACGATACGAAATCCATTCCTTGGTTGTCATAGAATGCGATGTCTGTGACATTGCCCTTGTGCTTGTTCCACACGTTCTTGTTCTGGCTGGTCATGGCCAGGGCTTTGTAGATGGTGGGGGAATAGAAGTTAGGTCTGTAGCGGTTGGAGAAAAGCACTGCCGTATAGGTCAGCATATCTGCCATTTCGTGGTTGCCAGCCATATACTGTATTACTGCCGTGTTGCAGAGCGAACGTGCTAATGAGGCCATGCCGAGGGTGTCAGCCAAGCGCTTCGAGTGTTCAGCCTCTGCACGCTGTTGTTCAGCTATGGCTCGCTGATTTTGTGCCAGTCGAGAAGCTTCCAAAGCCCTGTGCTCAGCCTCTAAGGCATTCTGCCTTTCCTGCTCAGCTACCCTTGTCTGTTCCTCGGCGTTGCGGCGTTCCTGTTCTGCCACCCTCGTCTGCTCCAGGGCTTCTTCACGCTGCTCGTCGCTGATGCGCCGCTCTTCGTTGGCTATCTCTTCCATCTGAGCGTTGACACGCTGCATCACAGCGGCCTCCTTTTCCTCGATGACCAGTTCCTTGACGCGCTTCTCCAAAGCCTCGTTCTTGTTGGCCTCACTGTTGTATAGCAGTAAGGCTGTTATGAATCCTGCTGTCATAGCCAGCAGTGCTGCAAGGACTATTGTCGTTGTGAGTTTCTTCTTGTCCAAGGCTTCTATGTTGTTACTCCGTTCTGGATTGCTATGCCTTACGTTTCAAGGCCATGATGGTGATGTCGTCGCTCTGTTCGGCACCGTCAGCAAAATGGCGCACATCGGCCAGCATACCGTCAACAATATCCCGGCAACTCTGACCGCTCAGTTGTGCAAGCGCCTGTTCCATGCGGGGCTCACCATACTCCTCGAAATCGGCATTGAAGGCTTCGTTGACGCCGTCGGTGTACATCACCAAAGTGTCTCCTGCCTGCAATATGGTCTTGTCACTTTGATATTCCGCAGTATCAACCACACCCACCAACGGGTTACTGCTGATGGGCATTTGCTCTACTCGACCGTTGACCCTGAGGATGTAGGGCGAGTTGTGACCACCGTTGCAGTATTCCAATTCGCCTGTATAGATATTGTAGATGGCATAGAACACGGTGACAAACATCGAGTCTACCGACTCGCCGCACAGCAACTCATTCGACTTGGTCAGGCAGGCTCCAGAGGATATGCCCTGCATTCCCACAGTACGTATCAGCGTGCGGCTCACAGCCATGAAGATAGCTGCCGGAATACCTTTTCCGCTGACGTCGGCCATGACTAGACCGATGCGCTCATGGTCAATGCGGAAGAAGTCGTAGAAGTCGCCACCGACGTCTTTTGCCGGCGTCATCAGCGCAGCAAGCTCCATTTCGCCGTCGTTCTCAGGGAATGGCGGGAATACTCGCGGCAGGATGGCCTGCTGTATCTCACCGGCAATGGCTAAGTCATTCTTCAGCGACTCTAACTGCATGTGCTCTGCCTGGGCCTCCTTGATGTATTCTATTTGCCCAATGGCCTTCTCGATGGTTAGGCTGAGATCATCGAGGTCGATGGGTTTGGTGGCAAAGTCGAATGCACCGTTGTTCATGGCTGAACGTATATTGCCCATGTCACCGTAGGCACTCACCATGATGCACTTCAATGCCGGGTTCTGCATCTCGTTCACCTTCGTGAGCAGCGTCAGACCGTCCATCTCAGGCATGTTGATGTCGCTCAGTATGATGTCGATGTCCTTCTCCTTGAGCAACAGGGTAAGAGCTTCCAGTCCGTTGTGGGCAAAAAAGAATTCATATTCGCCCTTGCGAATCTTACGCCTGAAGTATTGCGTCAGCAGCACTTCCAGGTCTTGTTCGTCGTCAACGCTAAGTATTTTTATTGGTCTCATCTTTATTCCAATTTTGGCTACAAAGGTACAAAATAAATTGATAACTGAAAGTTGAAAATTGAAAATTATTTCATAGTGGTAGCAAATTTTTCACTATTCACTTTCCCTTTTTACTTTATTTTTCGTATCTTTGCATCCAAATTTCAATTATTCATCTAATTTATAACGCTAAAAGACAATGGAAAAAAGTGCATTGCAGAAAGCAAGAGCCGCCTATCAGCCAAAGTTGCCGAAGGCGCTCCAGGGTGCAGTAAAAGTGAAAGAAGGTGCTGCTACGCAGAGTGTTGGTGACCAGGATGTTATCAAGAAGCTCTTCCCCAACACCTATGGTATGCCCATCGTAGAGTTTGAACCTGCTACTGAGGCCAACACCAAGAAGATGAACGTAGGTATCATTCTCAGCGGTGGTCAGGCTCCTGGCGGTCACAACGTCATTACGGGTCTCTTCGACCAGGTCAAGAAGCTGAATCCCGAGAACCGCGTCTATGGTTTTATCCTGGGTCCTGGCGGTCTGGTAGACCACAATTACATGGAACTGACTCCTGAGCTTATCGACGAATACCGCAACACGGGTGGTTTCGACATGATTGGCTCTGGCCGTACCAAGTTGGAGAAAGAGGATCAGTTTGAGAAGGGTCTGGAGATTATCCGCAAGCTGGACATCAAGGCTATCGTCATCATTGGTGGCGACGACTCAAACACCAACGCCTGTGTGCTGGCTGAATACTATGCTGCCAAGAACTATGGCGTACAGGTCATCGGCTGTCCGAAGACTATCGACGGTGACTTGAAGAACGACCAGATTGAGACTTCTTTCGGTTTTGATACCGCTTGTAAGACTTACTCGGAGCTCATTGGTAACATTGAGCGCGACTGTAACTCTGCCCGCAAGTACTGGCACTTCATCAAGGTGATGGGTCGCTCGGCTTCTCACATCGCACTGGAGTGTGCCCTGCAGACACAGCCCAACATCTGCCTTATTTCTGAGGAGGTGGAGGCACGCGAGCTCAGCCTCGACGATGTCGTGAAGTACATTGCCGACGCCGTGGCACTGCGTGCCGCTGACGGCAACAACTTCGGAACGGTTATCATTCCCGAGGGACTCATCGAGTTCATTCCTGCCATCAAGAAACTTATAGCACAGCTTAACGACGTGTTGGCACTGCCCGAGGCCAAGGATTTGGGGCGTCACGAGATGATTGATTTCGCCAAGAGTCACCTCACTGAGGAGAACCTGCATGTCTTCAACTCGCTGCCTACCAATGTGGCACGCCAGCTGGCTCTTGACCGCGACCCGCACGGTAATGTGCAGGTGTCGCTCATCGAGACCGAGAAGCTGCTCTCGACTATGGTGGCACAGCGACTGGAGCGCATGAAGAAACAGGGATTGTATAGCGGTAAGTTCTCGGTTCTCCACCATTTCTTCGGTTACGAGGGACGCTGCGCTGCTCCTTCTAACTTCGATGCTGACTACTGCTATGCGCTCGGTACTTCTGCTGCCCAGCTCATTGCCAACGGCAAGACCGGTTACATGGCCATCGTCAAGAACACGACAGCTCCTGCCGACCAGTGGATTGCCGGTGGTGTGCCCATCACGATGATGATGAACATGGAGCGTCGTAACGGCGAGATGAAGCCCGTTATCCGCAAGGCCCTCGTTGAACTCGACGGTGCTCCGTTCAAGGCTTTCGCCGCCCAGCGCGACCGTTGGTCAAGAGAGACTGCCTACGTCTATCCTGGTCCTATCCAGTATTGGGGACCGACGGAGGTTTGCGACCAGCCCACGATGACTCTGGCTCTTGAGCAGGCTAAATAAACAAGAAGCATTAGCTTCGTACTTTGAGCTTTGGGCTTTGAACTTTGAGCTTTATGATTAATTCTAAATACGGCAACAAGCAGCGGAAGAAGTCTGCTGCTTCAACCGTGGCTAAGAGACATCATAAAGTTCAAAGTTCTAAGTTTAAGGCTCATCGTCGTTATACCAGTCCCGTACCACACAGGCGTCCTAACGTCTTTATCCGTCTGTTACAGCATCTGCCCGGTTGGGCATGGTGGATAGGCGGTGTGGCTATAGTGGCCTGTTACATCTATTTCTTCTATTATTTCTTTGTCAGCCCCTTCGGCTTCCGGTTCCGTGCGCTCTATGGTGACATCAGTTACCCGGAGGGCTACGAGATTCATGGTATAGACATCAGCCACCACCAGGGAAAGATTGACTGGCAGGAGCTGATGGACAATGGATTGATAGACAATCATCCCATCCGCTTCATCATGATCAAGGCTACCGAGGGAGCTACGAAGATTGACGAGAACTTCAAAGACAACTTCTTCCAAGCACGAGAGTATGGCTTTACCCGTGGAGCCTACCATTTCTATAGTGTTCACTCCCCGGCTAAGGATCAGGCCCGTTTCTTCATCAAGAATGTTCGTCTTGAGAATGGTGACTTGCCGCCTGTGCTTGATGTGGAGCACAAACCTAAGAATCAGAGCGACGAGGATTTTAAACTCAGCATATTGGAATGGCTCCGTCTGGTGGAAGCGCACTATGGTGTCAAACCTATTATCTATACTTACTACAAGTTTAAGATGAAGTATCTCAGCGACCCCGTCTTCGACCAATATCCCTATTGGATTGCTCACTACTATGTCGAGAAGGTGGAATATACCGGTGAATGGAAGTTCTGGCAGCACACGGATGTAGGAAAACTGCCAGGTATCCGAGGCTATGTGGATTTTAATATCTACAACGGTTCACATTACGACCTGCGGAAGATGACCATCGGAGCACGTGAGATGATAGGCGAGGACGCTTATGCTGATTAGGATCTAAAGGTAATTGAAAATAAAAATAATGAGAAAATGACAAAAAACTATTTATTACTGCTGATGCTGGGGTTGAGCATGATGACTGCCCGTGCCGAATCGCAGCCTGAGTGGCGCAATGCCGCCGTCAACCAACAAAACCGTGAAGTCCGCCGTGCAAATTTCTTTGCCTATGAGACAGAAGCGTTGGCAAGGTCGGGTGACAAGAGCCGCTCTGACCGCTTCCTGTCCATGGAAGGCCTATGGCGCTTTCATTTTGTGAAAAACCACCAGGACGCTCCTGCCGATTTCTTTCGCGTCAATTACAACGATGCTCAGTGGGAGGACTTCCCTGTACCTGGACTCTTTGAGCTGAACGGTCATGGCGACCGTATCTATAAAAACATCGGCTATGCCTGGTGTACGACTTTCGAGAGCAATCCGCCGTATATCGGTGAGACAGAGAACTATACGGGTTCTTATCGCCGTGAGTTCACATTGCCTGACAACTGGGCTGGTCAGCAGGTTATCTTCCATGTCGGTTCAGCCACCAGCAACCTGAAAGTCTGGGTCAACGGCAAGTATGTCGGCTATAGCGAGGACTCAAAGATTGCCGCTGAGTTCGACATCACGAAGTATGTGAAGAAGGGCAAGAACCTGATTGCCATGCAGGTGATGCGCTGGTGCGACGGTTCGTATCTGGAAGATCAGGATTTCTGGCGCTTTACCGGTATTGCCCGCGAGGTCTATCTCTATGCCCGTCCGAAGACTTACATTGAGGACATTCAGATACTGCAAGACTGGAGTGTTGAGCAACAGCGTGCTGAGATAGCCTATACCATTGACGTCAAGAATCCGTCAGGCGTCAAGCTTGAGGTGGCACTCGAAGACCTGCAGGGGAATGTCATCTTCAAGCACGATGGTCATAAATGGCCCTATTATCATCATGAACATTTCATGCTCGACCCGAAGGATGTCAAGCCCTGGACAGCCGAGACGCCCAACCTGTATAACCTCATAATAACGCTGAAAAAGCAGGACAAGGTGCTCCAGGTGGTTCGCCAGCGTCTGGGCTTCCGCCACATCGAAATCAAGGACGGTCAGTTGCTTGTCAATGGCCAGCCTATATTGATAAAAGGTGTCGACCGCCACGAACTTGACCCTGATGGCGGCTATATCGTCTCAGTGGAACGCATGAAGCAGGACATCCGCATCATGAAGCAGCTCAATGTCAATGCCGTGCGCACTTCGCATTATCCCGACGACCCGCGCTGGTACGACCTCTGCGACGAGGCTGGCCTCTATCTCGTAGCTGAAGCAAATCTTGAGAGTCACGGCATGGGCTATGGTGAGGGTACTTTGGCGAAACGTGAAGACTTTGCACAGATGCATCTGGAGCGCAACCAGGCCAATGTGCTGACGCTGCGCAACCATCCCTGCATCATCATCTGGAGCCTGGGCAACGAGGCTGGCTATGGACCGAACTTCGAGCGTTGCTACGACTGGATCAAGTCGGTCGACAGCACACGTCCTGTGCAGTACGAACAGGCTGGTCATTGGGGCAAGACAGACATCTTCTGTCCGATGTACATGGGTTATGAAGACTGCGAGAAATATGCCCAGACCGATAACCCACGTCCGCTCATCCAATGCGAATATGCCCATGCCATGGGTAACTCCATCGGCGGTTTTAAGGAGTATTGGGACATTATCCGCAAATATCCCAAATACCAGGGTGGCTTTATCTGGGACTTCGTCGACCAGGGCTTGCGCGACAAGAGCCCCGTCACAGGCAAGGAGATTTTCACCTATGGTGGTGACTATGGCCGCTATCCCGCTTCTGACTATAACTTCAACTGCAACGGTGTCATCGCCCCTGACCGCAGACTGAATCCCCATGCCTATGAGGTGGGCTACTACTACCAGAATGTATGGTTGACTGACAAGGGACTGAAGGAAGGCCAGTTCGAGGTCTATAATGAGAACTTCTTCAAGTCACTCGACGACGTGGAACTGACGTGGAAGGTGAAGCGTCATGGCGGTAAGATTGACCTTAGTGGCATCGGTCCCCAGCAGCGCAAGACTATAGCATCCGACGAAATCAAGCAGATGCTGGCACGTGTATTGAGCCATCATGCCAACGAGGAAATCTGCATCAACTTCGAGCTGCGCAGCCGTGTAGCTACTGACTACGTTGACGAGGGACAGGTGCTGGCACGCCAGCAGTTCATCATCCAGCCCTATCAGTGGCCGGAACTGACACCGTCGGAGGCTGTCAGCGGTACCCAGATGGAGGAGACCAAGAGCTACTATAAGCTGACGGCTGGCGGCACGACGATGACTGTCGGTAAGGGTTCCGGACTGATTGACTATTTAGACGTTGACGGTGAGCCCATGCTCGTCGACCGACAGGGCATCACACCTGAGTTCTGGCGTGCTCCTACCGACAATGACTATGGTGCATGGGTGCAGCAACGCTGGAAAGAATGGAAAAACCCGCCGTTGAAGGTTGTCAGCTGTAACATAAACGGCAATACCGTTGTGGCAAACATTGACATGCCTATGGCCGTGCTGACCATGACCTACACCCTGTTACAGAATGGCGAGGTCATCGTTCGCCAACAGATGGAGCCTAAGGCTGATGCTAAGGAGACATGGATGTTCCGTTATGGCATGCAGTTGCAGATGCCCAAACAGTATGACACCGTCAAGTATTACGGTCGTGGCCCGCATGAGAACTACAGCGACCGCCACAGCAGTGAGTTCATCGGTTTCTACGAGGGCAAGGTAAGCGACGAATATTATCCCTATGTCCGTCCGCAGGAGAGTGGCAACCATACCGACATCCGCTGGTTTGAGGTCACCGACGGCCAGCGCGGTCTGCGCTTCTACAGCCATGCGCCGATAGAGTGCTCCGCACTGCCTTATCTGGTGGAAGACCTTGACGCTGGTGCCTTCAAGGACCACCGTTGGGGACAGCACAGCGGCGACCTCGTGGAACGACCGCTGACGCAGGTACACATCCAGCAGCGCCAGATGGGTCTTGGTTGTGTCAATTCCTGGGGGGCATTGCCAAAGGCGTCATACATGCTGCCTTTGCAGCCTTATGACTTCACCTTCGCCATCCGCCCTGTCAAGTAAATGCCTAATCGCTGCTGCAACGACATGGCAGCATACACTTTCCAACCTGTAGCCTGGCCACCAGGCTGCAGGTATTCTTTTTCATACATGTGGGCGTAGGCCTCCATCTCAAAGGGGTTCAGCAGATAGCCGGCATTCTTCAGGTATTTGCGATAGCGGCAGGCTTTCAGCCAGAAAACGAAGTATTTCCAATAGAAGCACAGCCATGAGTTGTGGGTACTGCGCGCCTGGAAGAGGTGTATCATCTCGTGGTTCTTCAAGGCGTTAAAACCGTCGTTGAAGTGGTTGGCCTCGTCCTGGCTGTGCGTGACGATGTGGCCGAAAAAGGTCATGGCTTCATAGCCCTTCTTGATCCAAAAGGGACAGCTGACGGCTTTCATGTCCATGACACGGCTGGGACGGTGGACGCGAAACAGCAGGGGCAGTATGCTCAACGGATTATGCATAGCGGCTGATGAAGTCGTCTTCCGAAATGATGGGAATGCCCAGTTGCTGGGCCTTCTTGTTCTTGCCCGAAGTCGAGGTGACATCGTTATTGATCAGGTACGAGGTGGAGCCGCTCACAGCCGAGGCCACCTTGCCGCCCTGCTGCTCGATGTAGGCTTTCAGTTCGTTGCGGTTCTTGTAGTGGTGTACGTCGCCTGTGATGACGAAGGTCAGCCCCTTGCAGCGGTCACCCGAGGGTGTCGTGGCGGGGTTGGTGACGTTCAGCTTGGTCAGCAGGTGCTGGTAGCGTGCCAAGTTCCTGGCATCGCGAAACCAGCGGACGAACTGTGCCGACTTCTCAGGGCCGATGCCGTTGATGTGGGCAAACACGTCGGCGGCATCGTCAACATCCTGTTCGGGCAGGGTAGGGGCAAACAGGTCACCCTCGACCATCGCATCCGCCTGTCGCGGTTCTGCCTCTTTGGGCTGTGTCATGGCAACAAGTTCGTCGAGCGGATGTGCCGAAAGCAGACGCTTGCAGACGTCGAGACCGCAGAGTGGAATGTTCAGCGCATACAACAGCCGGTGGGACTCCACGTTACGGCTCTTGTCGATGCTGCGCATGATGTTGGTGGCCGATTTCTCGCCAAAGCCATCCATGTTTGCCAGCTCGCGGATGTGCTGGCGCAACTCGTAGATGTCGGCATATTCTGAGACCCAGCCGAGGTTGATGAATTTCGACAGCGTCTGCTCGGAGATGCCGTCAATGTTCATGCCTTCCTTCGATACAAAGCGGGCAAACTTCCTGAGCTGTTTGGCAGGACAGTCCTGGTTGGTGCAGTGGAGGGTCTTGGTGCCGCTAATCGCGCTTTCGCGAATGACAGCCTCGGCATGACAGACAGGACAGCGGTCTGGGACGACGAACGTGCCGACCTGCTGTGTCACGGCAATAACCTTGGGAATGATCTTGTTGGCTTTGATGACACTGAGCTGTGTGCCTGGGCCACCGATGCCAAGGCGTTCACACTCGCTGATGTTACACAGCGAGGCACGTTTCACGGTAGTACCCTCCAATTCCACGGGTTCAAAGATGGCGACGGGCGAAATCGTGCTGGCGGCACACGACCACTCAATATCCTTCAGGATGGTCTCTGCAGCCTCGTCCTGCCATTTGAAGGCCAGACCGGCACGTGTGGCGTGATGACCAGTGACGCTGCCCGTCTGGGCGTATGCCGTATCGTCGTAGCAGACCACCAAACCGTCGACGGGGAAGGGATTCTTTCTGGATGTGACCTTCTCCGTAAACGTTGCAATGCCGCTGGCGATGGCCTCTTCCGAGGGTTCTGTGACAAGGATACGCTCCACGGTCTTGAAACCCTGACGGTCGAGCCATGCCATGCGCTCACCCCACGAGGTCATGTCGTCTTCAGCATAAACCAAGGTAAAGGGAATCCATTGGATATGGCGTAATCTGACTTCTTCTACATCCTTCAGCGTCAGCGACCCTGAAGCCAGGTTACGCGGGTTGGCATAGTCCTCGCCGCTTTCCATGACGAAGCGCTCAAAGTCGTCGTACGAGATGACTGCCTCGCCTCGGATAACGGTATGTCCCTGTGCTTCTATAGACTGAGGTATTCCTGCAATGGCTGTTGACAAGTGCGTGATATTCGTGCCGATATGTCCGTTGCCGCGTGTGACGACTTTCGTCAGTTTGCCACCGTCGTAGGTCACGACAAGCGTCAGTCCGTCCAGCTTCCACGAAATCCATACAGGGCGCATATCGGCCCACTTGACAAGGTCGCCGACCTGCTTGGTCTTCGCTAACGAGAGGGCAGCAAACTCGTGTTCCTCCTTCTGTCCGGTGATGGTGTCCTCGCTGACGCGCTGTGTCGGTGAGTCGGGCAGGGTAGTACCCGTCGCCTCCTCAATCCGTTTCAGTTCGTCGAAGCGAGCGTCCCACTCATAGTCCGTCATCAGCTCCGCCCGCCCATTATAGTAAGCGTCAGAAGCCTCATTCAGCTCATTAACGAGCTGTTGCATCCGTAATAATCTTTCGTCTGCCATAGTAGAATATAATTTCCCTGCAAAGTTACGAAAAGTCGAGTGCAAAACAAAGAAACTTGTTTCTTTTTTTGCCGAGCATTGAATTTTGGAGTACAAAACGAAGCAAAAATAACAAATTGCGGTGGGCTCTCCATTCTGCCGTTTGCTGCTGCGCCCTGTTTTTGTCATCTTTTGTTTGATTTTGCTTTGGACTCTC
>Ga0310691_10000526_pt1 | contig 69934 bp, 69 predicted proteins | sample 176DNAGHGlowgp2_FD_203887 | JGI IMG/M metagenome (GOLD analysis project Ga0310691, IMG submission 203887) | Sheep rumen microbial communities from Palmerston North, Manawatu-Wanganui, New Zealand - 1766 DNA GHGlow gp2 (v2) (version 2) | ecosystem: Host-associated > Mammals > Digestive system >...
CTTCGTCAGCTGATACAGTATAATCGTTATCGTCTTCTTTTACTTCTGTCTCTACATTTACTTCTTGAATAGGTTTAGCTTGTGTAGCTTTACTTGCTATATATTTAACACCTTGATATTCTCCACCATCTTTTCCTTTACGGATGTTTAACTCAACATTAACTGCTTTATTTAATAGTAAGGCTTCAATATCAATTTGAAAATTTTCTCCTTCAGTGTATGGAACACCTGCTGCTTTTCTTAGATTTCTATATTTCCAAGACATAGGGCTAGATGCTCCGTAAGAAATCTTATCCCAGAATAATCTTCCTTTATATTTTCCATCACTGATAACTTTAAATGTTACATCTAAAGTTTCAGGAAAGTCCTTGTTCATTTTCATTTCAATAATTTGTGCTACTTCATGTGCACTAATCATTACTTCAAAACTCTTATCGTCACTTGTATCTTGTTTTCCTTGATTAATAAATAAACTCATATTATTTTTCCTCTACTTTCTCTTCAACTTTTTCTTTATTTAATGCTTGTTCTACTCCTATTAATGTTTTACTTAGGTTAGAACTTAATGTGATAGACATACTAAAGTTGTCTAATAGTCTACTATACTCTTCAGTTGTTGGGTCTGATTTTTCAATTGCTTCAACAATTGGAGTTAGTTTAGTATCTAAGATATCTTTTAGTTTAACTAAATCTTGTAGCATTATTTAATCTCCTCTCTAAATATATCTTTTGTAACTTCATCCGCAACAGCGTTTATATCTTCTCCATCCATTACCCTTTTAGCTAATACTTCAAAGTTGATGTCAAAGACTTTTTCTATCTTTTTCATTAGCGTATTTAATTGTTCTTTCTTCTTATCTACTTCTTTTCTTAAGTCTTCTTTAGAAGAAGTTATTATTCTTACTAATGTATCTACATCAGCCTTAGTGAAGTTACCTACATCTACTTGATCTACTATTAGTGTAGCAAGTCCTGATAGGATTTCTGCTTTGTTTCCATCAATGGAATAACTATTGTCTGTTAATATAATTTTCATTTTATCTCCTCATAATATATTCTATAGCCATGGAAGTTCCCACTTCCTCTTCCATTTAATATTTTATAGACATAGCTTCTATCAGCTTTAATGTCTTTATATCTTTTTAAATATTCTCTAAAGTCTTTCATGTGTAAAAATTTTAAAACCTTGCCTTCGTCACTATCTTCAAAGATAATAAACTTTTTTCCATTTGCAATAGCCCATGCTCTTTCGACTTCTCTTTTCTTGTAGTCTTTAGGAAGGTTATTAAATGCCTCCCTAAACTCTGCTACAAGTTCTTCATTACTTTTCATTAATCATTTTGTCCAATACATTTTTCTTAAACTTATCATAAGTTAAGTCTGTAGCTTTTTCAGGAACCTTAAAGTCTTTAGGTTTTCTGCATTTAGTTACTAAGTATGGGTGTGCATTAATGTATGTAACAAAGGAATTTGTTTTAACAACATTGTTGTTAGCATCAATTTTTTCTTCAGTTTCTATTTTAGTATACCATACGAATGATGCCTTTGCACATAAACTTGTTGCACTTGATGTCATTAGACTAGGAATAAGTGTATTGAAGTCAGGATTGTTATCATCTTTCATTTCCTTTTCATGTGCAATAGCAACAACAATTGAACCAGTCTTCATATGTAAATACTTTAATAAGTTATATACATCTTCTTGGTTATCTTTTGCTTGTCCCCAAAGTTGTAATGTCATTGAAGACTTATTGCTTGATGTTTTTAAATACTTTTTAATTAAGAACTCTAATTGTGTTAGTGAGTCTAAAACAATTGTAGAGTATTTAACTGGTATTTGTTTACCATCAACAATTGAATATCCTCTTACAACATCTTCAAGTACTTCATCAAGTTCTTCAAATGATTCAATAGGTAGCCAGTCAATTAATTCTTTATCTTTTACTGATACAGAACCAATACCACCTTCTAGAATATCTAGATATAACATCGGTGCTTCCTTTGTTTTAGGGAATGTAGATGCAAGTACAGTCTTACCAGTACCAGATTTACCATAGATAATATATACTTCATCTACTGGAGCATTACTTGCTCTTTTCTTTTTTTCTTGTAATATACTCATTACTTTTCCTCCTTCTATTACTTGTTTATATTCTTATTGTACACTATAGTGGACATTTAGTCAATCTTTTTTTATGCTTTTAATTACTATTTCTCTACTTTGTTGATCAGGATTATAGTAATCTAGTTTGCATAATTCAGTATAAGGACAGTAATCACATAGTCTTCCTCTTACTCTTTGTTTCTTACCACTCTTACAACTTTTATATGAATCATATAGGTCTTGTATGTTTTCACTTAAGATATTAGTGTCAAGTAATTGACATCTAGTTCTTTTAAATAGAGGATGCCCTCTCTTTTCTAAGTAGTCAAGTACACCTTGATATTCAGGTGCATCATCAAGTCCAAGTTCACATAGTTTATTATAGTAATCTTCATATAATACTAAACCTAGTTTATTTTTATCTGCACTAGGTTTACCATTCATGTTTAATGGAACTGGTTGTATCTTTGCAATTCTAACCTCATCAATTTCATATGCATCAGGTTGAATATGCATGTGATCTTGTACTAAACTACAATAAGTTAATAATTGGCTATTATATTTAACTTGGTCAGTTGTATATTTAAGTGGTCCTGTTGTAGTTTTAGTATCGCGCAGTATAATTATACCATCTTTTTCTACAAGACGGTCAATTATTCCTGTAAAAACATCCCCATCTTCCCATTCTTCTGTAAATTTCATTTCACTTCCTAGAACTTTTTCGGATGTGATATCATAATGAGCTAAGTATCGATTAACAACATCTTCTAATAAACCAGATTCTGTTGTTAGAGTACCTACTTTTAATTGCGCTTCGTAATCATTAAAAACTGGGGTCATGTCTTCACCTTTAGTTGCTTTATCAATACATTGATGGAATAAATCTCCTAATATTAGAGCTTCGTTTCCTTTAGTATATATCTTTTCTTCATACATATAACTATGTTTACGAGGGCATTGATTATATGTACTTAATCTTGAATAACTATAGTTGCCCATGCTCTTCCTCCTTTAAATATTCATCTAGTTCTACACCTGCACCAAATGGACCTACTTCTATATCTGCTACAAGAGGTACATCCCAAGGTACAGTAATGTATTTATCTCTAAGTTTAGGATTTTGCATGATTGATTGAATCTTTAATATGTTATCTTTGAAGTGCTCATTCTTTTTGATAAGCATTTCAACACTATCATGTACAGTTGCTACCATTTTAACTTCATTAGGGTCCATAGTATCATGTATCTCAATAAGAGCACATAACATTATGTCACTGGCAGCAGATTGTACAGGAAAATTTAGTATTCTTCTAAGATATTTTTGTCTTTTATCTTTAAAGAATAGTTCTGTGAAATCTACTTTATATCTTCTACCCATAATACTTGTTACATAACCATTTGCTAACAGTTCATCTTGAGTGTCTTTATAATATTTGGGTAGTTCATGGTAGCTTTCAAAGAATTTATTTCTTATCATTGTTGCATCTTCTAGTGTTACATCTACACCATAAGAAAGCTTGGCATACTCAACGAAGGATTTTGCTTGCATACCATATAGATATCCAAAGTTAATTGCTTTCGCTTGAGTTCTTTGTTGTTTAGTTACTTCTTCTCTAGGAATACCAGCAACTAAAGCTGCCATGTTTCTATGTAAATCTTCTCCATTGTTATAAGCATATTTAATTGCTTCAACACCAGCTACAACAGCAGCTGTTCTTAACTCAGCTTGACTATACAATTTGTTACGAATGAGTTCGTTAAGCTCATCCTTCTACATATCCCTATGTAGTTCAGACTATCTCTTACTATTGTTTAATAAATCTCTGTGTCTATTAATATGTTCACTTCTAGTTAAAAGTTCTAAGTTATTAATAGAATTATTTAATTTATTGCCATCTTTGTGATGAATAATATCATTAGATGTTAATTTAACATTATGGTATTCTTCATAAAGTTTTCTATGAATTGCTACTTTATTATTTCTATCATGACAATCCGTTAAATACCCTTGTACATTTATGTAGGTATAGCTACATTGTTTCTTAATTTTTAAATTTGTTACTTTTTTCTCTATTGAGGTGTAGCTTCTATTAGGTAATCTTTCTAATAATTGTTCTACAGTTTCTGTAGGATAATATTCTTTCAGAATGTTTATTTCATCAGCAGTCCACTTATTGTGTTTATAATGTTTTAGATTATATTTTCTGCATAAGTGATCTATTTGATTATATGTCATGTTTAAATCATTAGCTAATTCTTGCTTTGTTTTTAAATTAAAATTATTTTTGATATATTCTTCTTGGTTCATACTATCTCCTTTATTAGATAGTAACACAACCTGAACTAAGAATCAATAGTCGCTGCGCTTCGTACCACTTGGCACTACAATTAGTCGTTACGCCTTCCGTGTGTTGGCTTGGTTCGGTATTGTCTGTTCTAGAGTTTCACCGAGTTCACAGCGTTTATTAATGTCTGGACTATTATGTCAATCCAGACAAACCATTTCCCATTCAGGATCAGTGGATTGAAATAGTGTTTTAAGTTTTTTGTTTCTTGGAACTTGTTGGAAATTTGGATTGGTACAACTTGTTCTACCAGTTACAACTGTATGCAAATTAAATGTAGGATAAATCATACCATTTACTTGCTTTTCTAACCAGTCTTTCAAGAATGTTAAAGCTTTATCAGCTTCTCTTCTTTTTAATATTAAGTCTACGATTTGGTGCATACCTTTAAGTTTACTCAAAGCTTCTATTCCTGTTCCTGGTTGACCAGAATCAGTGTAACAAGGTATAGGAAGTTTTAATTTTTTATATAAAAGGTCTTGTAATTGTTTTGGTGAGTTCCAATTTATATCTGCATATTCAATTAATTGTTTATCTATATTATTTAAGGTAGTCTTGTATTCTACAAGTGTACTTCTTAATTGATTTACATTAATTGGTACTCCGTTAACTTCTATATCTCTATATACTTCTGTTGCTTTAAGTGCTAATTTATAGGATTTTATATCTAATATGTCAATTTTTTTCTTTAATACTTCATAAATTCTTCTGGTATAGTAAACATCATAACCAAGATATTTTGCTACATCCTTTTTGGATTTAGATGTCTTCTTACCTAATGAAACATCCCAGTCTTCTACACCTAGTAGTCTCATAGCACATGGTTTAAGTCCTAACCATTTACCTCTGTTGTTTATTAGCTCAGATGCAGATGAACAGAAGTATGCTAGAAGCATAGTGTCATGTGTCATTGGTATTGTATACCCATAATGGAATTTTATTCTTGATGTATCGAATTTACCATTATGAAAGATGTTTATATATTTTGGATTTTCTAGTTCTTTTAAGTATTCATGCATTTTATCTTGTTCTGTATTACAATCTATAATAATAGTTGTTCCTTTGTCTTTTTCAGTACCATCCCATGTATGAATACCTAACCAGTTTATACTGTCTTGTATCTTTAAACCATCAGTTTCGATATCTATACTATTGTATTTCTTCAGAATCATAAAGTAACTCCATTAAATCTTCAATACTATTTAATTTTAGTAGCTTAACTAACTCTCTAGCTGTATCTACTGTGATGTTAACTTTCTCTCCTGAAATAAGTTGATAGATGTATGATCTTGATATCTTTACATCTGCTGATGATAACATTTGGTCTACACTTCCGTATAGTTCTTTGATTAAATTATTCAACTTCATCTGTATCCCTCCTTTTATATATGTTAAACTCGCTATTATTAAAACTCTTCTTATTTTGTAAACTTGCCAATCTATAATGTTCAACTGTTCCTTTAACAATAATATAGTAATAATTACATTCACGTGTTTGACCTATTCTTCTGATTCTATATTTAGATTGTTCAAAATAAATAAAAGAATCATGTAAGGAATAATAGATTATGTTATTAATATGAGGAAAATCTAATGCTGCATTACCTGATACTATTTGTATTACCAAGTAATCTACACTACCATCTTTAAATTTTTGTAATGCTTCAGGTGCATCTTTAGTTTGACCATTAACACATACAAAACTTTTATTATTCTTCTTAAGAATCTCAGATACAATCTTCTGTTCCTCATCATATACTGTATAGATAATTGCTTGTGGGCACATATCTAATAGTTTAGTAAATATAGTTTCTTTAGGATTATATGGTGTTCTATGAGGCTTTCCATCCTCATCATAGATAAAACCAGAACATAGTTGAGTTAACTTAGTTCTGTGTTTAGCACCACTATCTCCTAAAGCATACCAATTTTTGCATTTAAGTACTTTCTTTTTCAAAAATTTCTTATAAGTTTCTCTTAATTCTCCTAATGTACATGTAGCAACCTTTTCAACTTCTTGTGGTAAGTCTATAAGGTTTTCTGTTTTATCTCCATATGTACAATGTTCAATTATTTCTATCAGTTCTTCACTGTGTAATTCCTTAATAGGTTTAAAGTATTCATCTAATACAAAATATCTATTAAAGAATAAAGTTTTTGTACTTAATAACAATGGATTAAGTATTTTTAATTGTGCAAATACTTCATCTCTTTGCTTGTCTTGTGGAGTTCCAGTAAAGAGATAAATATTATCTGCATTAATATTACATAAAGTTTTATTAATACCTGATGAAACATTTTTAGCTTTATGTGATTCATCTAAAATCATGCATGTGTAATTAGGGAATGTATATTTATCAATACTTTCATAATTAGTAACAAATATATTAAAGTCTTCAAGATTAATTTCCTTAGGCTTTGTTAATACATTTGCACTAGGTAAGTATTTTTTAATTTCAGATGAATACTGTTGTATAGCTTTCTTTGGTGTTACTACTAAATATGTATGTGACTCTGGTTTAGAATCTTCAATCATTTTAATAGCACCAATTGCAATTAATGTTTTACCAGTTCCAGGCCCTAGAAAGATACAGTATTTTTTAAATTTAGAAATGTATTCTAGAGCTACCTTTTGGTGTTTCTTCCAAGTAATTCCTTTAAAGGATACTGGTTTAAGTTGCTCGTCACGCTTAGGAACATATTCTATTTCATCTTGCATAATTATATTGACAAGTTCTTCATCAATATCAAAATGAATAGATAAAAATTTGGAATATGTTTTAAGAAATTTTAATGCATAGTTGTTTAACATACAATAAAATTGATTCTTATTCCTATAGTGTGGTGTAAGGAATGTTGATTCCTTTAATTTATTAAATAGTTTAATATCATCTTTCGGATCGAATATCACGAACCCTTTATTTAAAAAGATTCGTGGCATCATCTTATCACCTCCTGTACATATGTACACTATTGTGGACACCTAAGTCTAGTATATCAGACAAAAGAAAAAATAGCAACAGCTATTTTAAAGTTCTTTTCCATTCTTGATTTTTTCTTATCCAAATCTCTGTGATTTGTTTTTGATTAACATTCTTGAATGTTGCAGTAGAAACTTCTTTAGTGTTACTATTTTGTTTTGTCCATAAACCAACACCACTTGGTTCAATAAATGCATAAATAGTTTGCGCTCCAGGGCAAGCGTTATTATCCTTTCCATATAATTCTAATTTATATGCTTTTGTTTTTTGATACATATCTTTTGTTATAGTAATGTTATATGTTAATGGTGAAACAGAAGTTGCTGTAATTAATTTACCTGATGCATCAAATAATTTACATGTGTGATAATTTTCAGGATTTGTAAAGTTACATGTAATATGTATATATCTTGTTCCTGATGTGTTACCACTATCAACTGTACAATTCTTAGAAGTTATTTCACCATATGGAGTAGATGTAGTGTTTAATGTTTTTGTAATTAACGCACTAGCAAATCTTGAATCATTACCATTATATTGTGCTCCAACTGTTATTGTTGCAGTACCTTGTCTGCTATTACCTTTATTGATTGGAACAGTTTCTGTCCATGTATATGTTCTATCTGTAAGTTGTCCATTTAAACTTCCAAATGCTCCGTTAATTACTGAGCCATTAACAAGTCTATAGTCTGGAGATGCATGCCATGATGACTTCCAATGATTAGATAAAGGGAATCCCCAATAATTTCTATAACCATTCCAAGTTTTAATAGCAATACATGGTGATACTAAACCATAATAAGATGAACTATTAGCTGTAATGGTGCATCTAAATGTAGCACTATTACTAGTATTACTTATTTGTTCACAACTAACTGATAAATTACTAGCCATTATATTTATAATATATAGCGCCTTCTGGTGCATCATTTAATGATGGATCTGATGTTCCAAATAAATGATAGGCATTACGATATGCTTCTATAGCAATAGCTATTTGATTATCAACATATGCTGTATTAGCAATTTTTGTTGAGTTATCATTAGCGCTTGGTGTTGAGCATGTAGAACCTGTTGGTAAAACTATGGATTGTGTTAATGTTAATGCTTGAGATACTGTAAGATTTTCTATAGATGCTGTAGTAATTGTTGCATCTGCTATAGTTTGTTCACTAGCTAGCGCAGTAATAGTATCTGATAAATCACTAACTGTATCAGATAATTGTGTTACAGCTTCATATGCAAGTGTTCCTGTATCATTAGATGATATTACAGCAATACCTTGTGCATTAATATAAACACCATATAACATACCTTGTATATAATCACCAGGCTCTAGGAATACTAGATTACCTGGATTATTTAAGTCATACTTTTTAAGTGGTACATCTAAAATTACTTCAGTATTTGTTTCAGTGTCTAATCTTCTTAATCTTATCTTACTTGAATGATCATCACCATCATATGTAAATGTGTGTGATGGTCTTACATTAAATACTACATTCTTTGGTAATGCAGATATAGTAGTAAGATCACTTAAGAATCCTGTAATGTTCAAATAATTTGGGTGATTACTATCATACTCTTCTATATATAAAAGATTAAGATACTTGTCACAAATTTCTTGAACTGAGTTTGCATATACAGAAATTATTTTATCTATATCACCAATAAAAGTTTCTAGTTTTTCAACTCTTTCTTCTAAATTCATTTTTATCTCTTCTTTCCTTTACCTTTACAACCTTTTTTACAAGCCATATTGGCACCTTCTTTCTGTAGGCAAGCTTCATAGATAAGTTGTCTATCTACTTCTACCTCCCCGTTTATTTTTATTCTCTTACCATTGATAGTCATGTAATGATATTTTTCTTTATAGTAATCATATGCATCTAAATCATCAAGTGCACTTTTCAACATATCATATGGTAAGTCTTTTCCAATTCTTAGTTGTAGACCTATTTGATGTATTCTTGATTTAGTATTTCTAATATCACGCATGTCATTTTCATATTCAATAGAGTCAACTTGTTTTTGGATTTTGTCTATTCTGGCATTTGTATATTTATTTAATCTTTTACCAAACCATCCTACTGGTGAAAATTTTATAATCTTGTCTGGTACAATTTCAACCACTACTCCTAATGCTACTAATATTTTAGCTATTATGGATGGATCCTGTACAACGTAATCAATCATTTGCTTCACTTTACTTGGTATCCTGTAGAATCATATATGCAGAACCAAATGTTGGAACGAGTACCTTTGTACATTCCCCATACATTACCTTTGTAATCGTCATAGAATTTGGAAAGATAAAAAGATTCTCCAACCTTTACTTTAGCATATCCTAGTGCATCTTTAGTACATTTGTTACGTGTTGATTTAACAAAGTCTTTATACTTAATTTTGTTATCACCAACTATAGGAGTTGTTCTTATATATTTTGCTTTAATAAATTTATAATTTCGAGTAGCGAAATTTTTTGATGTAACCTTAACTTGTGTTGTTGGTTGTGCTGTTGGCTTTAGTAACTCATTAACTTTAGCTTGTACTTCACTATAGTTGTAACCAGCATTAGCTAACTTATTCTTTCTATCTTCACCGTTGCCCCATTTACCAGCAATAACTTCTTTTGCGATTTCTTCAATTGACTTCTTAGGGATTTCAATTATATATTTAGGTCTACCATAACCATAGATAGTTGTAGATGTAAGTTTATATTTCTTTTTAGCTACACCTTCACCGTTAGTTGCAGATGTATTACCTTCAACAGTATATACATAAGTTGCATCAACATCATATACTAATCCAGTATGTGTTCTTACACCCTTACTATTTTTAAAGAAAATTTGATCTCCTTTTTCTGGCTTAGTATAGAATTGTCCTTTATTTTTATAATAGTCACAAGAATAACCTACGCCAGCACCATAAGATTTTAAAGGTTGACATAATAGTTCTAGTGCTCTTTCTTTACCAAAAGCAGTAACAAAGCACCAATCAACAAATACATCACACCAAGCAAATCCATTTTTATTTCCGTTATAGAAATCTCCTAGCGCATGTAAGTCTCTTGCATATTTAGTATAATTTTTATCTCCAGCATTAGCAGTTTTATTATCTAGTTGAGAATTAGATTTCTTTTCAAGATAACCTACTTCTCCTAATGCTATATTAATTACTTTATCTCTTTCATTCATATTAATCCTCCTTAACTTCAGGTAGTCCTGCAACACTTGTTAGAAGACTTAAAAGTCCTGCTAATAAACTTGTTGATACTACAACTTTCCAATCAACTTCAGCAATAGTAATACCAACCGGTATCATAGCAACTGCTGTTTGTGCAACAGTTTTAATTGCTCTTATTCCTGCTGCCTTAATCCACTTTTTCATTTTTTCACCCTCTTTCGTTCTAGTTTTTCTTCTACAATTTTTTGTTGTTCAATTAAGTCTTGTCTCAATTGTCTAAGGAATTCGAGTTCGTCTTCAATGAAATAATTCTTATGTGCATCAACAGTAAAATATGTATGCCATTCACTTTCAATTTTGTATTCAGCACTTGGTGTTTTACCAGTATACTTCTTTGGTTTGGCATATTGATATTTCATAGTATGAATCTCCATCATATCATCTCCTTTATATTATTATATCATAATAAAAGAAGGTATAGTATACCTCCTTATTTTACAACATTGTAATAATATTTGAAGAGTTTATGTTCTTGGGAATGCTCTGCATCAATATCGTTATACCATAAATTCATAAGATTAATATAGTTATTAAGAGTGCTGTCATCTCCTGATCCTAGAACATCTTTGAAATCGCTATATAACATATTCATAATTACATATGCAGATGATACTGGAATAGATATTCCTCTAGCATTTATGACAGACTCAACCTCTGGTTTAGTCCACTTAGCAGCAGGCTCCATATGTTCAACCCATTCATCTTTTATCTCATCAGTTAAAACTTCTCCATTAGCAATAACATATAGTTTCATTTCAAAGTCTTTATACATATCTGGATTATGTTCTTCTAATTCATGAAGAGATTTAACAAGTATTTTCTTTAAACAATGCATATCTTCATTAGTACCATGTTGTATTATCTTATCTATATGTTCTTCCATTATGCAGTCGTCTCCGTTCCACGAGAATTTAAATTTTTACAACTAAGGATTACGAATTGTCCATTTGTGTAACCTGAGTTTTGATTACCATATCCAATAGGATAGTTAACTCTGCGATTTAGTTGATTAGCAAGTATTTGGTTACCAAACTTACAAAGTACTGGTATGTTATTTTCGCCTACTTGTATAGTAATTGGATAATTAGCGGTAGCTTCTGGGATATTTGTAGCTATTACCAATCTATAAGTAGCAGTATTTGTTACAGTCTTTATTGGTCTGTTTGGTATAAGAGTTACAGTGTCAGTTCCTGTTGTTAAATTTGAACATACAATAGTATTACAGTTCATAGTATGTCTCCTTTCAAAATAAAACGAGGTTTCCCTCGTTGTGTCACCTATATAGGGAATTAGTATAAACTAGAATTACATCCACAAGAGTCATAGCAAGGTGGATATGCTCTCCACTTACCTAGTGAATTTAGAATGTCATTAGTTTGTGCATTCATAGCACTACTTAATATGCCTGTTTGGCGTACATTGCTAAGTTCGTCACGAGTAGTGGATAACTTATCAGATAATTCATTAATGTAATTTTGTTGAATCATTGCTCTTGTTTGGTTACCTTGTTCAAGAATTAAGTTACCAATACTAGCAATGCTATTTGAAAGTTGTTGAGAAGCATCTTTCATCATTAATGCATTATCATATTTGCTTGTTAATATGGCATCAGTTATTCCACATTGTCCTTGTGCTAATCCACGAATGGCAGCATCTTGTGATTGGAAATAAAGAGAATTTTGAATATCACTTTGACCTAACATAGTAGCAGTGCTGTTATTATTACCCCATCCGAATCCGTTGCCACCTAGAGCCATAAGGAAGATGAATAGTAAAATAAAACCACCTACTCCTCCGAATCCAAAGTTATCTCCATCTCTTGTTAATGCTAAAACATCTGATGCAGTTAAACCTGAATTTGTCATTTCCATACTAATCTCCTTTCTGTATATTATTTAAAACACATTACTGTGATTTAAACCTACTTTAATTTTGAAAACATAGACATAAGTTGAGATAACTCATTCTTATTGATATGTAATTCATTACATTTATTAGCAAGTTGTTGCGCTTGCTCTTCTTTATTTAAACTTTTAAACTGTTTCAACGCTTGTTGTTGATTTGGGTTCAACATGTTCATTAGCATTGTTTGTGGATTTGTTGATGATTGTAGTTGACTCATCATTGATTGTAGATTCATTATTTAATTTCCTTTCTAATTCAATAACTTTTTCATTTAATTCTTTTATTTTCTGATCACGCTCATCTATAGGATAATATTTCTCTATATTATATTTCTCTATAGTTCCATCTAGTTTCTTAATTTGCATTCTATTAGTACCAATAAAAATGGTATCTTGAGCTATCATAATATTTTCTACCTCATCACCTTCATTTAGTTTGTTTAATCTAAATGAATTTGTGGATTCTTTGTTGCTAGTATTTATAAAGTTGTTAATTGGTTGAGGAGTGTTACCCATCGATTGATATGTCTTAATAAGATTATCTATTTCGTCTTTTTGTCTAGCTAATCTTTCAATATTAATTGATGGGTTATATATTGGATTACTATACATACTCTCCCTTCTTTCTAATTGTATTATTGCATATATTTATATGGTAAAAGTGTTAAATAAATGTTTAATTTATACACAAAAAAGAGAAGACTATTTTATCTTCTCTAATTTGTTTTTAATCTTTTTGATTTCGTTGTTTATTTTACTTACACTACAATGTTCTAGTTCTGCAATTTGAACGATTGATAAGTCTCTCATTCTACCTAGCATAATTCGTTCTTGCATATCACTAAGATATATTTTATCTGTAACCTCTTTTAATTCTTCTTTAGTATAATTTAATTTTAACATATAAACATTCCTGTATAGTAATCCAAAACAACACTGTTATAATAGCACTTACTCTTTATAAATGCAACACTTTTATGTAGTTTTTGAATATTTTTTACAAACAAAAAAGACACTATACAAGTGTCTTTTTGACTGATACAGCCATCCCACAATTACATTATACCAACTTTTCTTCAAGTTGTCTAATCTTATCTTTCAATATAAACAATCTCAAAAGTACCAGTAGCAGAAACAGCAGTACCGTTCCAATTACCTAAATGCAAGAAATAGTAACTATCATAAGTATATATAGTTGACCAAGCATTTACAGATGTACCACTTTTTTGATATATAGAAAGAACTATATAGTTAGTAGTAGTCATATAATTTAATATTGCATTACCAGCACTATCAGTTGTTAATGTTAATGTCATAGTCTTTATTTTATTTTGTTTACTATTAAGTTGGGTATTAATATAAGCACAACTATAAGCATTAGTTTGACTATTGCTTTGTGTATTTACAACAGTATTCTCTGGTAAATTACCTTGAAATGTTTTCTTAATTCGTTGCATTAATCAATCACCTCCACAGTAACATAAGTATTTCCTTGACCACCTCTAACAACTGGGTTATTAGAACCGACCTTGTTAAATCTTAGGAATAATTTATCTCCTTCTGATACATCACATACACATTCCGATATACTAGATGAGAAATAATAATGAGATGTATTTGTGATAGCACCTACTAAGTCCATTTCGTTGTTACTTGTATCTCGTTTTCTTACAAACCACCAAACATAATCAACATTGATATTTTCAAAGAATGTTGTTGCCGATAATTTTATATGATGAACACCAGAACCAACTACTATATAACCATTTGTAAGTGATAAACTATTACCTATTGTAATTGCATTATTAAATGTTTTAGTAGAATATTCTGATGATAATGTTATATTTGATGTTGGCCAAGCAGTTATAATTCCATAAGGAACTTCCACATACCCATCAGGAACAGTATCTCCATCATAGTCAATAACTGAGCCAATAGGTAATGTATCGCCTAAATCGTGTCCTGGAACAGATACCTTAAATGCTTTAATCATATAATATTCAGTAATGTATGGTTGTAGGTTTCCACTATTTCCTGTGGTAACTCCTTTTACACCTTGAATACCATACTTACCATTTTGTGTTCCTTGATTACCAGAATATACAATACCAGTACCGTCTCCACCAGCACTATTACCATATTGATAAGCGTGCCAATGGTCTTGTAAATATTTACTACCACCTTTTTTACCAATAGTATTAAAGTCAGTATCATTTGTATCAACACCAGCAATAACTCTTGCTTTGATATTTGGTAAGTTAAATGTTGTAGAACCATCACCACTTCCGTGAGATGTACCGATTACTTCAAATAACTCTTTATATGTTGTTCTTGATACAGCACTACCATCACATAATAACCATCCGTGTGGTGGAGTACTTGCTGGGTATGGTGAAATAAGTCCGATAGGAACACTATCGCCTCCTCCACCTCCACCTGAGAATGGTTCTCCGTTTTGGTAATAATCACCAATTACATTAACATCACCTTTTATGTTTACTGGTATGAGTATATCAAGTTTGGAGTCATTAGGACCTGCTTGACTGTATCCTCCTATCGCCATCGCTTTCCCGTTTTCGTTAAAGTCCATTAATGCAAATGCTGTACCAACATTAGCTGTTCTTGATATTGTAGTAAATTGATCTTTGAGTGTAATGATTATGTCATAGGAGTTGGTAGTTTCTTTATTAGAAAATACTTTAATATTCTGTCCTGTGAAATCAAATGAAGATGCTGTGGTATCAGCATTATAATATGTTGTATATGTATAATTGCTATCACTCGATAATTTATATCCTATTTTAACTGTCATAGGATTATTATTACTTAGTGAAGTGATAACTCCTGTACCAGAAACTGTTATATAAGTTCCACTGGTATCAGCTACACCAAGTGCATCTGAACGATATATATTTAAGTTACTAGCAATACTTGGAGATGCATAAGGTGTAATAGTATATGAAACAGTTTGTTCTGTACTAGATCTTTGTCTTGAATCTGTTACTTTTAATTTATAAGTATATTGTGTACTCTTATTAAATTGTGAAGCTATCTTATTATTTAAACCAGAGAGTGATGTATCTTCAATTGTTGTAACAACATTATTGCCACTATAACATAATAAAGAATATTTTTTTATAGTACTACTTTGTATACCAGTTGCTGTACATCCTATTACTGGATATGACATACCTTGGATGAATAATCCCCATTCTAAAGCTGCAATAGTATTGTTACCATCTGTCACTGAATTAACAGTAACTGTAGGTACAAGTGAACTAGCTGCAGTAAGTGTAAAGTTTATACTTTTACTACCTATATTAGTACTTCCATTATATGTGGTACATGTTATAGTACCACTGCCTGAGGTGGAATTAGGAATTTCTGTACATAAACTATGAGGTGGAGTCCATGTTGTACTTGCACCTACTCCGGTTGCTATAGTGCCAGATTTACTACCAAAACTATATGATATAGTATGTGTGAATGAACTAGAAGCTCTATTAGTATAAATAGTTATTTGCGAACCAGATGTTGGTTGAGCACTTATACTTGGTGTTGAAGCTCTAGCAATTGTAGAAGGATATACATAGTCAGTATATTCTGTTTTTTTGTTAACGGAACCAACTGAACCTCTTAATTTTATTTCAACAGCACCACATGTACCATCTGAATTATGATTAACATTAATTGTTCCCTCTTCTGAACCAGCAGTAACAGGGAAATTATGATAAGCATATCCTACATAGTCACCACTTGAATTGTAGCCAGAAACATTTTCAATAGTATAAACTTGTGTACCATTGACCCAAGCTCTAATATGATAAACAGTATAGTAAAGAGAATTACCTGTAGTTGATTCAAGTTTCCATCTAATAGTAGAGTAGTTACCTGAAATACTTTGGGACTCAACCCATGCTGTTAGTCGTATTGTTCTATTAGTATCTGTATTAGTTTGAACTGAAGCCATATGTACACCTCCTATCTATGTTTAAATGTAAGTCTTGTATAATTATTGTTAGCATCTTTACCAACAATAAATTCGAATGCACCAAGACCTAGGCTATTTGTTATAACTGTAGAAACATCAAATTGATCTGATGACCAACCAGATACTTCAGTTGATCCTTGTATGATACTTATTTTATCATTAGATATTTTTAAAGAAAAACCATTTGGATCTCCTGTAGATAATACAATAAAAGGTTTACCTGTTACTTGGTCAATACCTCTTGTTATATTTCCTTCAAGTTCAACAATTTTACTATATGCTTCATTACCTTGTTGAACTTCTTGATTAATTTTTATTGTATAATCTTCTTCAATTTGACCAGCTTTAGCAGTGATCATAGTATCTACTTCTTGTTGAGTATATACTTGTTGAATTATATTATTAACAGCAGTATCTGTATAGTTTTTTGTATTATCTTGTACTGTTGTAATAGTTGTATTTATAGATTGTAACGTTGCGTTTAATTCGCCTTGATCAGCATTATATGTAGTGTTATTTATATAAGTTGCTGAAACACTTACACCTAATCCATCTATAGCATCATCAACATATCTTTTAGTAGCTGCATGTAAATCTGCTGTAGGAGCACCACTAAGTGTTAGCGCACCTGTAAGTGTACCTCCACTTAGTGCTAATTTTTCTCCTAAAGCTGTTATTATATTTTTACTTAATCCAGAAAGATAATTTATTTCTGTAGCAGTTGCTGTAATGCTTAAATCTGATAATGTAAGATTATGTGGATTACCTGTTGTTTGTGAATGATCATATGCTGTTTTACCTCTGTCACCTCTGTATGCAGTAGATTGTGTTTCACCTAATGCAAGTGATGGACTTATCTCAGCGTATGTAGAACCACTCCATCTATAGATTAAATCTGTACTTAAATCAACATATAATTTTCCAGATTCACCCGGATTAGGAAAAGCTGATTTAGTAGAATATTCTTCTACATCATCAACAAAGGATGGTAATAGTATACCTGGAATTTTACCACTAACTGTTTGAACATAATTATCATCATTAGTAAGTTCACTTAGTTTAGTTGGTAAATCAGTAATTTTAGCATACGCACTTAAATCAATTTGACTAGGGTCAATAGTAGCAGTAGCAATAGCTGATGCTACATAATCAGTAGTGGCAAATGAATCAAGTATTTGTCCTAAGATATAAGGCGATATAGCTTTAACTGTATTTTCAAAGTTAACAGCTTCCCTTAGTGTCGCCATCTCCATATGCTATTCCCTACCAGTTCTATATAATACAGCATTTAAATCTTTTTGACGAGCAGCAGCATCATCTAAAGAATTAAATCTTCTTTCAAGTTCAGCATATCTATCATCCATAGTTTGTAATGTTGTATTAACACTATCGCGTAATTCGTTGAAGTCACTTTGAATTTGACTTAGAGTACTTTCAAATGAGTTTATTTTATCTACAATTGCATAGTTTGGTTCAGTTGCATACTTAGCTCTTTCTGTTGGATCAGTTACAACATTATTTATGATATATAATCTACCAGCTAATTCATTTAATGCAGCACAGAAGATATCTTCTAAAGCATTAAGATCTGATGCAGCTAAATCTAATCTCTCTTGAAATTTAGGTAATGCATTTCTATTAATAAAGTCCATATTCATACCTCCTATTTTAATATATTTCCTTTTAATATATCTCTATATAAAGTTTCTCTAGTAAAGTCTGGCATGTCATTAGATGTAAAACTAAATGTTAATGAACTTAATGAGAATGCTTGATTGCTCTTCATCTCTAATATAAATTGTGCACTTAAGAATGGGAATCTATATTGTGGAGTTAATGTCTTAGATGTGAATGAAGGTCTGTCTAATGTAGCAGTATCTAATGGAGTTTCATCAAGTATTTGTACTGGTTTATCCATCGGATCTATATATGGATGTTCATCATATTGTTCTAATGGTTCATAACCTTCAGGTAAATTTAGTGCTTCATCAAATGTATATCTTTCATTATATTCAATCTCTCCTATGTTTTGCTGTTCCATATTAACATATGCTTCATTATTAGGAGAATAAATTGGATATCCAGCTTCATTCTTTACATACATTGTACAATCAACTATATCTGTAAAGTCTCTATTGTAATATACATTTAAGTTATCAAGGAACTTGCATAATGTTGGAAGCTCCATGTCATAACATCTAGTTGTCATTCTTACTTTGTAATGATATTCATCTAAGCCATCATAGTCATCATTGTTAAATTGTACTAGTTCTCCGTTTTCTGTAACCATAGTTGTTTCACCATTTATATCAATAACGCCAACTATATTTAAGTATCTACTTACATCTCTTAACCAAGGGAAGAATACCTTTGAAGATTCTTGGTATACTCTACCATTTCTGAAATAACATTTCCATCTAAGTCCAGGCTTAACAGTAATGTTTTCAATCTTTCTTCCTCTTAATCTATCTTTGTAACTTTGATTAGAACCTTCGTAGTATTTTAAAGCATTCTCTGGATGTTCATATGTATCCATATGGAATCCTTGATGTGGGAATATTATACTATAATATCCATCACATACTTCAGAAAATATTTCATCTGGCTTTAAACATTTACTATATTCATGAAAATCATATTCTAAGTTCTCATCAATTTTAGGTTCTCTTATTCTATCTAAAGGGAACTCAACATTATTTAATCTTTGTTTTACTTTATCATTTATAGTTACAACTTGTATTCTTTCACTATCAAGTTCTTTAGTATCAAGCATGTATATATCTCTACGATATTTAAATATAATATAGTTTTCAGCTATTTGTATTGTGTTATATGCATCACAACTAACTGATGTATTAACAATAACTCTCTTATATGGTGAGTAATAATCTCCATCATTATAGTCATCACCGTTACCTGTAACAACTGAGATGTTTCCACCAAGTGTTTCATTATCTGCGAATACTACAATGTGAGAATCAAATACTTCAACTCCAATAAGCTTTTCATTCTTGTTAGTTCTGAAGTTAAGGTTACCACCATATGATATATAATTAATTCTTCCTACTACAGTCTTATACCATTCGCAAGAATCATATGCATCATCATAGAATATTAATTTAGAACCATCACTAACAACTTTAGTACATGAATGCATTCTTAAGAATTGTTCATCTGGTGCTGCATAACCATGAGATGCTCTAGTAGCTGCATCATTCCATCCTTGACTTCTACAATATTGTAAGGTGTAAGAAGGATTGTATGATGCTTGTATTTTTCTAGTAATGTGTGTTCTACTATATTCAGCTTGTGATTGGTCTGCTACCCAATCTCGTTTAGTGGAAGTTCCACCTCCAATGTAGATTTGTCCTTCATCTCTATCTAGCGAGAATGTTTTTGTAGACATATCATAGTTTCTTTGGAAGTCAGAAGTTACTGTACATCTTATAAATAATTCATCACCTTCAATAGGTTGAGTATTAGTTTTTAATTGTGTTAACTGATTACCAGTCAATGTTAATGTACTTAATCCTTTAGAAGATTGAGAGTTAGTATTTAATGAACTGTCCCAGAATACTATTACTTGCCATGGTTGATCAGCTCCAAATCGAGCTTCCCATTTATAATATAGGTCTTCTTTCTCATAGCCTTTAAGTGTATTAACATTAGCTGTTGCAACAATCCCATTATTTAAATTATTGGCAGCTAAGACTTTTGGTTCAGTTAGTATTTGACCAATAGCTGTTTTAGGAACATTATCTATATCATCTGCAAAATGATTAGGGAATGGTGATAAGTTATTAACACCAATGTTTTGTATTTCCCAACTGTTAGGTTCATAGCCTTCAAGTATATGTCCATATAAATAATAATCTTGTGCAGTACTATCATATAGTTCTTCAATACGAAGTATTCTTAATCCTGTGGCCATAAAGAAATATGTTACTTCTTTATTCAAATAACCTTTTGAATTTGGTACTGTAGTTGAACCATGAGGATTCATATTTAATTTAGCAGGAATACCTTGTACTCTTTTTGTATTTTGAATAATAAGAGTTTCTTGGTATTCATCTTCGCTTGGTACATATTCAGGATCATCATTATTACCAGCATAAAATTTATATATGTACCCTTCTGTATCTTTTGTTAAATCTACAGATGTTTTAAGTTCTAAGTCTATTGCGTAATTCTCGCAGTCATCTCTATTTGTTGTGTGTGGGATATCAACTAATAATAGTTTCATATCTATTTCTTCATTAGAATTTGTATATGAGCCATAGAATATATGACCATTTCTTACACAAATAATATAATCTTTGTGTTCGGCAGAAAACATGAAGTCACCTTGTGGTCTAGTATTAATAGGAAGAATTAATCTTTTAATAATTCTTTCGCCTTTTCTATTAACTAAAGACTTATTAATATAGTGACAGTTTAATCCATCTCTTAATTCATTTATTTCAAGAGCTTCATTAGATAGATTAGTATTTATACCACCATCGAATTGGTCATATGTAGCAGGTGTGTCATATACATAAGTTCTTACTTTTTGAATTGATGACATAAGCTACACCCTTTCTAAACAAACAGTTCCGTCTTCATCTGTATAATTATCTTCGTATGCTAATGTATAAGTTAAATCTTCTATATAGTATTTATAATTGTTTAGAGCTATTTGTACTCTATCAGTATCTTTACTATATCTTTGTAATAAGAAATAAATTCCAAATAATACTATTGCATCTTCAAATTCTTTTCTAAGAGGAATAACTGTTGTGTCATAGTCTTTTAATTTTGGTTGTGCTGGTGCAATAAGTCTCTTATCGTATCCTAATATTATTTCAGTTATTTGTTTATTTCTATATCTTGTTTCAACATATATTTTATTACCACGAATATAGAATATAGCATCCTTATCTAAATAAGCGAAGTTACTTCTTACAACTTTAGGATATTCTTCTACAACAATACTATTAACTCTCTCATCAGTAAGAGCTACTCTATCAGCTAGATAAACTTTATTATCTACAACAATCTTTAGATGCAGATGTCTTCTATAATCCTCAGGTAAATCAAATTCATATAAGCCACCTTTTAAATCAGTAAAGTATTTATTCGTTGTGTCTTCAGGTATTTCTTCTGGCATTGGATAATAGTGTTGTTCATTAAACTCTCTATATCCTCTACTTGTCATATCAGCAAAGCAATTCTCAATAATGGTTTGTAATGCATTTTCAGTTAATACATCAAGACCGGTAGACTCTCTTATTCTGTGATATAGTCTTTTGTAAGTAAATTTGTTTTCTTCATCCATTATATTTCCCTCCCTACCATAGTTTCTATAGTTCTTAAAGTGCGAGTAGTTAGTAAATCGAATCCTCTTTGGTCATTATCTTCGATTATCTTATTATTAATTTCTCTCTCGTCAGCTATTTCAGAACCAAATTTCTTAATATCATTTGCGAGAATATCTGTAATTAACCAACCGTTTAACATATCATCTTCAATAACAGCATTTAAACTTTCTCCGTTATACATAAAGGACTTTATTGAATGTAGTTCATATGTATCTCTGGTTGTATTATACAATAGCAGCAAGGAATTTTTGGAGGCGTTTAGTACTCTGTTGAATAGATTACATATGTTAACAGGTTTTAAATACGGATGTGTTCTTAGAAAAGACTCCATATTTACACCTACTTTCACTAAATTTATTATAACAAAAAAGGAGGGGATAGTCTATATCCCTTCCTTAGTGCAATCTTATTAAGCAACTGTTTCAGCAGCGTTGATGAATGCAGCATGTGACTTCCATGCATCAATATACATATCAGCATATTTAGTCATGATACCTTCATAGATTTCTGAACCATCTCTTCTTTCAAGAACTTGATGATTTCCAGAAGTAATCCATCCGAATTCTTTTCTTACTAATTCACCAATCTTGTCAGTGTCTAGTAAGTAAACATTTTTATCTCTAGAATATTTATCTTTATATAATGTGTAAGTATCGAACTTGATATCTTTTCTACCAAGAGCGAATCCTGAACCAGCACTATCTAAAGAATATTCTTTAAATTGATACATTTGTTTTTCAATAGTAGAGATAATCTTATGGTTAGATGCTACAAGTTTAACACTTGAGTCATCAGCGCAACTTACTTCAATATGGTCAGCCATATCTCTTAATTTAGATTCAGTTAATAAAGCATTGTTTAAATCTTGAACTGTGCAGTTTAAAGTTTTATAAACAGCTCTGTTAACTCCGAAGATAGTATTGTTTTGAGCAATAACAATATCTTGTAAACCAGTATATTCTGGAACTACAGCAGCATTCTTATTTAATTGTCTGCTATAGATTTCTTGACCAGCAGCGATATCAGATAAAGATTTACCAGTAGCGTATTCTTGTACAATTACTACAACTCTTTCTGCTCCTACACCGCTGTTATATTTTTGCCATACTTTACCTTGAGCAATAATTGCATGAGTAGAAGCATCAGCAAATGCAATACCCATACCAGGTAAAATACTTAAGCTGTTAGTTACAGCACAATCAACTAAATCAGTAGCCATAACATTTCCTGAAGCAGTAGCTGCAGTTTTTACAACTGTATCAGCTGAAGGTATAACACCAATTAAACCTGATTTAGAACCATATGTAAATCTGTTAATTGTATGTTTTAATGACATATTCATTCTTCCTAAAGAATCATTTAATACATCAAAGATAGAACCATCAGTAGTTCCTTTTAAGATAGTTTCATCAGTAATTGAGAAAATACCCATAAGCTTAGTAGTGTCGAATTGTGCTTCAACAGTTTCAGCTCCGTTAGTGTAATCATTTACACCTAATACATAAGTGTCGTTACCGTTTCCTAACATACGAATGTTATCAGTAACACCTAGAGCAAAGCTCTTAGTACGATATTTACCAGTTAAAGTATCTTTTTTTAATTTATTAATTAACGCTTCCATTGTATTGAATTCGTTTTGTAATCCGTCAGTATATTCAATCTTAAGGAAGTCTTCTAATGATGCTTTAACATTTACATTATTATATTGTATCATAGTGATACCTCCTATTCAAATTTAGATGAATCTAAGTTAAATAGTCTAGTTTTAAAGGCGTTCATTGCTTCTCTTGTATTTTGTACTTGAGGTGGTTTTACTTCAGGAGCACCTCCAGCATTTACATCTGTATTTGTCATAGTTCTATTAACCATACGGTTTAATTCATTTCTGAATTGAACTTGTTCTTCAGGTGTATCTTCAACTTTCTTTTGTTCATTTTCTTCCTTTACAGGATTAATTACTTTATGAATTGGATGCTCTGCATTTTGCATTGCTCTACCATATAGTAATGAGAATGAATCAACTATGTATCTTACTGATACATTCTTTTCATTCATGTATAACTTTAAGAAATCATTTAATTCTGTAGCTAAGCAATCATAAACATCTTTACCTACTTGTGAGATAATTTGTGTTACTGCTTGTTCAGTATAATCCTCTCTTCTTTTCTTTTGAAAGTATTCAGTAATATCTGGTGGAATAGCAGGTGCAGCTTGTGTTGCAGCTTTAACTGTATTCATTTGGTTCTCTAAACCTTGTACTTTACCTTCAAGTTTTGTTATATATGAATTTTGATCTGCTCTTTGTTTTTCCAAAGATGCTTTTTCTGCTTCTGCTTTAGATGCGCGTTCTTCTGCTTCTGCAAGTTTTTGTTTCATTTCTTCTTCTGTCATAGTATCTCCTCCTTATTATGCTGTACTATGGTTAATCCTTGGCCCTTGGGCTGTAATTATAATAACGCCTTGGCATTCTCGTAGACACCTTTATTAGAAGTATCTTGTTGGAACTTAGAGTGTTCCTCAACATGCTTCTTCATGCTCTCCTGAATATATGCATAAAGTGTTGGGTCACTCTTTCTTAGGTTCCTGACTTGTGCTGATTGTCTGAACAATGTATGTTCTAAGATATGTTGTGCATGATTATCGTAATCATGTACTTTAATATCAAGACCATCTAACAAGTCTGAGTGTTCCTCACGAATACAATCGTGATTAACTCTTTCAATTGGATCTAGAGTATCTTTTAGATATCCTGAATTTAAGGAATCTAATATCTCTAATTTGGTGATATATGTTAAACCACCTTGAGGATTATACACACCCATATTTGAGGCTTGCGTCATTTTTAATTGACGAGCTTGATCTGATTGCATCAGGAATTCCCTGTTTACAACTTCTAGATTCTCTGGATCTACTCCTCTTATATTATATTTTAGCATATAACTATCTAATTTAGCAAGCTTCAAGACATTTTGTAATATGTTCTCTCTGTCAAGTTCAGTATAAAGTATGTGTTTAAATACTTTAACTAAACATCCAGAGATAGAATCAATGGCATTAGTTAACTTGTTTTGGTCTGCTTCGCCAATCTTATCTGCTACGCCATCAGTTCTTACAGAACTTTTTGACATACCATATGCTGAGATTTGTGATAGACCTGCAGTAACTAGCATGTCGTCTTCAATAGTTTTAAGATAATTGGTTATCTCAGTTCCTATTTGAGCTTTTGTTACTGGCTCTGGCTTTTTAGCACTACGCTTTAAATGTATAAATTGTCCAGGCTTGTTTGTGATAGAGTTGGGATTAACAAGACTGTTTTGCCATACATACATTTGACCAATAGCTAAATGATTTATATGCTCCAATAATCTATTCTTGATACTGTTGTAAGTATCTTGGATAGGAATAATTTGGCTATAAACTGTAACACTAACTAAATGGTTAGGTACTGTTTGTAGATTCATAAAGTCAAAAGGTATTTCCCTTTTGCCACTACCATTGTTATATGGTAGATCTCCTTGGAATAATATTTCATCATTAATAAATAAAATATATTGCCCATTAGGATAAATAGCATCTGGTTTACGATAATATTCATAAACATATGCATATTTGTTTTGTTCAAATCTATTACTATCTGAATATCTAACATCAGCTAAGAAGTATCTTTGGTCTATTTGTTCTGGTCTTGCTTCGAATCCCCATCTCTTTCTGATGTATTCAAGTGAGAACATTCTTCTATGTACTAACTCATTTACATCTTCCATTGATTCAATAGCAAGAGAATCAATTAGAACTTCGTGCATTGGTATAACATCTACGAATACACGACCTTCTTTTATTTTTCTTTTAGCTGTTGTTTTATAATCTTTATCATTTGGTTTTTGTATAGTAATATCTCTAACTTCTATTTCATCACCTTTAGACCAATCAATACCTGTCTTGAACCATACAAGTCCAAAGACATCTGCTTGTTGTACAGCCTTTTTGTATTTATCGTCAAAGCCTATATCTTTCTTGAATGTTTCTAAGAATTTATTTCCTTCGATACTATTTGATATAGTTTCTTCTCTGTTGTCTGTACCTCTAAAACCTATGATTGGTTGATTTTGAGATAGTATACCATATCTAGTTAAATAGATTGGTAGCATTCTATTAAATACTTTTCTCTCTAAGTATAGACTATTATGGGTTTTCATACCTTCAATAGCAAGTATTCTATCATTGATGCGCTTGTATTGCATTCCTTGAATATAAGCCTTATTTAATTCACCCGATAATACAAATGGTCTTAATCTTAAGTCTGCATCATTAACGAACGAGTGAATTCTGTTAAGTAATTCTCTGTTACCATTCATTATAGATCAGCGTTTTCCTTATATTGGTCTACATCGAATTCATGAGGATTAAAATATTTATCCTCGTTGTCAGCTTCATTCAATATATCTTCAACGCTATCACCACCAGATGTTGTGTTAGTTGCAACATCTGTATGTGGTGTCTCTAAATCAATAGAACCAAGTATGTCACTTATAATGCATACTTGTCTTTTGTTTAGTTCACTTAACAATAATAAGAAATTATATAGGACAACAGATATGCATACTATACATATCGCAAGTAGTACACCCATGATTACAATAACTGTAAGTGCAAATGGTTCCATACTTTACCTCCTACTTCTTTTTATTAGATTTCTTTTCTTTTACTGGAATATCAGCTTCTTCAAACATAACTGGTTCTTCAGCTGATTCTTCTTTTGCTGATTCCTCAGCAGGAGTATCTTCAGTTGATTCTTCATGAGCTTCTTCATTAGTAGGTGCTTCAACTTCATCGGTTGATTCATCAGAAGTTGCTTCTGTAGTTTCTTCAACTTCAGGTTCTGTAGTTTCTTCAACCACTTCTTCTTTGACTTCCTCAGGTTCTCTTGCGTCTTCAATCTTTAAATCAAGAACTTCTTCTAAATAATCTTTACTATCTAGAATAGCTTGTCTTAAGATTTTTGAATTAAAGAACATTTTAGAACCTAGTAATTCATCGTGGTAAAAGCAGATGTCGCCTCTACTATATTCAAAACCAAATGGAATACCTGGTTTAAATATAGAAGAAGCTGGATCTGAATAAGTTTTTTCTGTTGGTTTAAATACAAACATATTCTATTCTCCTTCTGTTGGTGTTGGTGTTGGAGTAGGTGTAACCTCTGGAGTCTCTGTTGGAGTTGGCTCTGGAGTCTCTGTTGGTGTAGGTGTAGGTGTTGGAGTTGGTGTTGGAGCTATAGCTTCAATATCCTCTGCATCTAACATAATTGGTTTACCTTCTCTGAAACTGTTATCGATAATTGCATATGGTTTTCCATTTTGTTCGAATTCAGTTCCTGCTGTTTCAATAAGTACTTTAGTCATAATATATACCTCCTTATACTTCGATTATATCATTAAAAGTAATCATCTTCAATAGACACACCAAAGAATGGTTCTTCGGCCATTGCGTCTAATTCTTCCTCTTCGTCATCTAACTTTCGTTGTAGTTTACTTCTAGTATCAACAACTATATCATCAAATCCAATTGGTGCAATATCACTGGAATAATATACAAGGAATAAACCATATGCATCAAGTGCATGGTCTCTACATCCTTTTGCAATCTTACCTACATTAACATCATCATATACAGCATGTTCAAATTCATCAATAAGTGCTGAACATAATCTGGATATTCTAAATCTAGGAACACCATCACCATCAATGATATGAGTAGCTGAATGTATTTTATCATAACGCATTTCTACTTTACCTTTACCTGATTCAACACCTATAGGATTTAAACCATAGTAATCAAATACATCCGATTTCATTTCACCTATAACTTTACCTGAATCATCACGGTATCTATCACCATTACGATACATATCATGTGGTAATAATGTAGCTGTTATGTTATATCCTTTACTTTGTTCTTTTATTTCTTTTACAAAATCTTCAAAGATTAATTCTTGTCCGTATAATTCTTTGAATGAAATTACTTTACCATCAGGAAATACTGCGTGCCATATAGCTGAATGGTATGAAGGTTTATAACCCCAGTCTATAGATATATAAATATCTACATTCTCAAGATTATGTTCTACATCTTCAAATGCAAACTTAGGTTCCATTAATTGGTCTTCTGTTAAATCAAACATCTTACCAGCTACTACATCCCAGTTACCATAAAGGTCCATTGCTTTCTTGTGTTCATCTTGCATTTCTAACATAGCCGCATATGAAGCATTTAAGAATGGGTTATCTTTATATGTTGCAGGAATAAAACGAATAGTAGTCTTGATGTCGCCTTTAGCTGTATGCATCATTTCTACATGATCTTTAGTCTCTAATGGTGTGTTGTGTATTGGGTCATATGTCACAACTGTTGTATCTATAAATCTTCTTTTAACCCACTGATGACCGATACCACCTGGGTTACAACATAATACAACTTTAGTAGGTATCTTTAATTCTTTACCTGTATATGGATTCACTCTTTGTGTAGAACGAACCATGGATAGTAAATAGTTTACTGAACGCTCTTCTTGTTTTGTAACCTCATCAATACATAACCATTGGAATTCATAACCTTGCATATCAAGTGCTTCTCTATAGTCAGCAACTCTTTGTAATGTTATGTAACTTCCGTTAGGAAATATGATTGAACGAGATGGATACCATGAAGAACTTTTTTCTCTATATTCATATATTTGTACACCATCAACCTTTTGTGGGAATAATGTTGGTAACTTATCCAAGAATGATTGCTTAACAGCATCCAATCTTTCACGGATGATACAACATTTAGCACCAGGGTATGTTGTACAAAACATAAAGGCGTCAGCTAAGGCAGCGGCTGATTTACCGCCACCTCTAGCTCCACCATAGCAAACTATAGATATCTCATCAAAACTAACTGGTGCATTATGTAGCATTAATTGTTTTGCATGAGGTTGATAAGTAGGTGTTACAATTGCTGTTGCCATTATTTACCACTCTTCTTTCTCTTCTCGTAGTTGCTTAAATTGTTGTAATAAGGGTTGTCTAAATATGATATAGGCTTGTCTAATAAATTAACAGGGCCTTTGCGTTTATTATTGTTGTATGTGCTGAATGATTGTGTTTCATTATAGTCATTCTTCCATACACCCATTTGAGGTGATACTTGTACATCAACCTTGTTAATAGATGATCTAGCATTATTATATTGAACTTTCTTATTACTACTGTTTGGATAGTAGTTAACATATGAACCAGTAGGTGCCTTAGGATAATAAGGTCTTGAGCTACTAGAACCAGAACTACTATAGCTTGTTTTATATGTTGGATACTTTCTAGTATAACCACTTGATGATTTATTGTTAGGGAATAATTCTTTTAATAGTGGATACATGAATTCTTCAAATCTTAATGCACTAACAAGTTTAGCATATTCAGATGTAGATAAACTATCAAGGAATTCATATTGTTTATTTCCAAGTCTATCTAGTCTTCTAGCAAGTGAATTATTATTTAATACACTTCTTAATGTTTGTTCATCAACACCATTATTATATTCACTTATTATAATTGAATATACTGTTGATGCTGGTTCGTGTTTTTCGATTGCTTTCTTTATCAATCTATTAACTCTTGCATAGTCATCTGAATTATATGAACCATATAAACTTCTATAATTTCTAATATTAGTCATACTTCTAGCATCTATGTAGTCTTCTACATCAGAACTATAAGTACCACCATTTATTTTATATTGGAAGTTTTTAAGCTTAGTGATCTCATTGTAATAATTTGTAGTATCCTTCTTATAAGTTTTATTATTACCGAAGTCATATGATATACCTCTCATTAATCCTAACTTTAATGTATCTCCAAAGTTTCTGTCATCACTGTATTTATCTAACTTATATTGATCTACTACATTATTAGCTACACCAGAACCTACTACAAATGATAAAGCTTTTCTTGTAGCATTCTCTATTCTACTATAACTATTCTTTGTAGTTATTAGTGATGAACCAATATTATCATAGCCTGACATAACTTCAATTGGAGTTTTAAGTGCAGGGTTTAAATGAGATGTAATATTGGTATTTACTAATCCAACAAGTTTATCTATAAGTGTTTTGTTATTAGTATTAGTGAATGGTTCAATTGTCATGCTATAAATGTTTTCTACAGGATTCATAGATGAACTAGACTTTTGTGGTTTACCACTTACCCATGTACCAATTAAATCTGGGGAAGATAAACTATAAACATATTCTTTAGATTCTTCTTCATCTAATCCAAGTAGACTACATAACCATGACCATAGAACAGAACCTACTGCAGTAATACCTGCAAGTCCCATACTAGGAGTTATAGCACATCTCATCCAGTCTTTTGAATTTTCTTGTGTAAATCCTTCTTCAAATAATTTACCAAGTGTCATACCGTATGCACCCATAGTTCTAGCAAAGTTCATAGGGAATGTAGCATAAAGCATTATTCCACTTGTCTTCTTAGCTAGTTCTGGGAAGCCTCCTGGTGAACCTAACATGTAATCCATTACATACATAGCTTTGTCTTCATCTGTTTTAAGTTTATCAATAGCATCTTTAGCATAATATAATGGACCATAATTTGGATCTCCATTTTTAAATCCTTCAAGAGCTGTAAGATATATAGCGTATCTTCCTAAATGGTTTTGGAACTCTAATGGATCTGTCATCTTATTCATATAAGAATTTAATATCTTACCAAAGTCCATATCTTCACTAAATGTGATAGGGTCTTTACCAGTTAATCCAATAGGTTGCCCTTCACGAATCATGTATGCTTTTAATTCATCACTCATTTGTGAACCATTAGATTGATATGCAGCAACAAGTTCTTTTCTTGCTCTACTTATATTCTTTATAGTTTTAGGATCATACATTATACCCATACTATAATCGAATCCTGTAAATGATAAGAATCTGTTAACAATCTTAGCTGGAAGACTCATTTGTAATCCTGCAGATAATTTAGATACTTTTTGTAATGCTTCTAATTCTGCACGTGGAACTGACTTAGTATAGTAAGTTTTATCAAGATGATCTGCCACATCTTCTCTCATAGTATATAGCTCTCCAGATAGAATCTTCTCAACAACATATTGATTCCACATTCTTTCATTTTGACTGTTATAAGCTATTTCACAGTTCTCAACTATATTTTGGAATGGCATTGCGCCTATAGGTTTAACAACTCCATGTAGTTTTACTTCTTGTCCATATTCATTAACAAGTACTAATCCTTTATCATAAAGGTTTTGGATATGTTTGCCTACATCACTTGCTAATTGTTCACTTCCTTCAATCATAGCTTGAGCTACTAATATCTTAGCGTAATAGCAATCTGCTACACCTTGTGCTTCAGCGCTCTTATTTAATTCATTAGTAAAACTTGCTACATTACGGAAGTCTTTATATGAGTTTAAGTCAGTACTGTATTTAGAATTAAAGCTTGATATAGCTGCTTCAAGATTCTTATTTATTTCTTTTAAACCATCCATGTAAACTTTACCAGGGTTTTGTTTGAATCTTGGAGAAATTTTTACTCCAGTTAAATCAAATACTTTATCAAATACAACAGTCATTAACTCTTTTCTTTCTGCGGATTCTTTTATCCAGTATGATGCATCTTCTTTATTGGTTATAGTATCAAAGATGTTTAATACTCCATCAACAAGTTTAGTGTTATCTAATAACTTATTATCTAATAAACATTGTTTAATATGACCTACACCTTCAAGGTTAGATGTCTCTTTAATGAAACTCTTTGCACAGTTGAAGAAACTAAATGCATGATTTGAATATGCTTTGTTTACTTCATTTGTTACATCATATTTCTTTTCAAAGAATGCTAAATCATGGAATAAAGAATAAGCTGTAGCTTTACTATATGCTTTATCTTGCTTACCGATATATGGTGACATCATAGTTCCTACGAATGTTTCATAAGGTATACCATTTCTTTCTGAAACGTTCTTAGCAAGTTGTGTAATACTTGTGAAGTAATTTTTATAAGCAACTGCAACTTGTGGATAAGTCTTAGCCATTCTATCTAATTCAGATGTTACATTAATATTTTCAAGTTTGAATCTACTTATTAAAGCTTTTTGTTTCTCAGGATTATTTTCATGTGCTACAGCAGCAAGATTTGTGAATCTTTCGAATTCTTCTGCTGACATTGTTTTTGTAACTAATGTTTCTAAATCTGTCAACATCTTCATTGCATCTTGTTCAACATAAGTACTTGCAGCTTGAGCATTCTTTAATGCTGTTCCTATTTGAGCACCAAGCTCTGTGTCAGCTTTAACACCTTGTCTACCCCAGATACTTGTACCAAATTCTTGACGTTCACCTGATTGTAATATCTTAGGTGCTTCAGCAGAATGTATACCTGTACCTAGCTTAGATAAATCTGTATCTGTATTTATTTCACCTGTTCTAGAATTGAATAAACCAGACTTGATTGTAGTATATATAGCATCTCTTTCTTTAGTTTGTTTTCTGATATCAATATCTTTAGCATCTATCTTAGAAGCATCAATTGTATTGTCATCATCTTTATGTACTACAGTGTAATGAGTATAGTTAAATAAACTTTTCTTAGCTTCTGGTTCTATATCTTTTAATTCACCTTGTAATAATTCTGGTCTGGATAAGTTAAATACTGGTGTTCCATCATCTTTAATATCAACATACATATATGAATTTAAGTAACTGAATTTAGGATTTGTATCAACTAATCTTTGACGTTTTACTTTATCAGAATCTCCAGGATTAATATCTTCAAGTTGTTCAAGCATCATTAGAACTTTAGGTAAATTATTATATCCTGCATAAGTTACATCTGGATCAACCATACTATTAATTAAAGCTGCTTGAATATAAGAAAGTGTGTTGTTATTCTTATCTGCTCTATATCTAGGATTAATCTCTGAACCATCTATTTCTTGTGATAAATAACTTACAGGTTCAAATGCTGAAGTAGTATATGCAGTTTTAGCTCTATCGTAATGAGGAATGAATGACATGTAACCTTCATCTTTTATTGTAGAGTTTGTATCATATCCATGATATCCATTTTCTGGATTAGCTGTACCACCTACAAAAGTCTTATATGCTATCTTATGTTCTTTCATAAGTTTAGCAGCATTTTTAGGATTGAATACGAATTTATCACCAAACATATAATCATAGAATTGTTGAAGTGTAGTATAAACCTCTTCAGTATTTTCAAGTCCTTTATTAGCATTAATAAGATCTAAATCTTTATGTGCTTTAGCACTTGCTGAACGCTTAGCTATACTTCTTCCAAATTCATCTGTATTAGCTTTCTCTGCGCTGTCAGATTTTGAAATCATTTTATCAATATCTGCATCTCTACTTGCCGCAGTGTTAAGTGTTGAACCAAAGATATTCTCAAGATTTCTATCACCTAGTTTTTTAACAATGTCATTCTGAGGTAATTTACTTTGATACTTCTTAAATAAAGTATAAGCTGTATTAGTAACTAACTTACTAGCTAACATTTTGTTATGTAATTCATCATTTACAATCTCACTAGCAGGTCTAGATGAATGGAAATAATCTTGAATTTCTTTATCAGACATTACATTAAATGCAGCTGCTAATCTTAATTTGTTGATAAATGCTGTTGCATTAGCATAACCATAATCTTGATTTTGGTTATAAACATTAGCTACAGATTCTTTAGCATCTTCAACTCTAGTTGTTAGTTTACCATCTTTATAGTCAAGTCCTAATGAATATAATATTGATCCGATAGAGTTAGCATCAGATACAGTGTGTAAGTAATCATAGTTTCTAGCTTTATCTTTATTATAGAATAATGTATCTTCTGCTACTTTAATACTTGTATTATCAACATCAAAACCATATACAACAAATGGATTATAGTTCTCATCAAATATTACCATAGATCTTTCTTTAGTTTCTATTGGCTTATTGTGAGGGAATGTAATCTTATTTTGATTTGGCTTGTTGATTAAGATATCAATATCATCATCTGAGAATGTATAACTCTTAGCAACACCTTTACCACCAATATCTGTAGTAAGTTTAAATGCATTACTTATAGGATTGATTGACATAAATTTATATTGTCCTGGTTTACCACCAATGAATTGAGCATCAAATGGAAGTGTTGTACCTTTTTCATCTATTACAGTTCCAGCTTTATACCATTTATCTTCTTTGATATCTTTTAATAGTTTAGTAGAATGCATTCTTAAAGTTGTTAAACCTTTAATGTTACTATTCTTATTAACTATAATAGTATCTTCAGAAATATCAGGAGGAGTTTCTCTCCAATGATTCTTTACATAATCTTCGTTCTTTTCTGTCTTTTCATAATAAGCTGCAGTGTTTTTAAATTTACCTAATGCTTTTTCTAGAGATTGGATTTTTAATTTTGTCTCTGTAATGGTATCTTGTATATCTCTTTGTAATTGAGGAACTTCCCATTTACCTGTTTTAGGATCTGTATAAGATAAATTAGGAGTAGCTGGATTTTGACTCTTACCAGTTTCTAATAAAGTTAATTTCTTTTCTAACTTTTCTTTTTCATATTCATAAGCTTCTTTAGTTTTTTGATATGGAGTCTTTACTATTTCACCAGTCTTATTATATTTTATCTTAGCATCTTCAGGTATAGTTCCGAAATGAGTAATAACGAACGCTTTACCTGTAGCAGTATTATCTAAGAATAAATTTTGATTATGAAGTATATCATTGTTATTAATATATTTTATTATCTGATCATTTATAGAAGCATCAACTGCATCAGTCTCGAATCTACCAGTACCGAAATGTATATCATTTTTCTTTATTTGATTTCTTAAATCTACAGTACTGTTAATAGCATCCATTTGTGATTTCATTGTATCAAATCTCTGTAACATTTCAGGAGATGTTAATTCAGCAAGTAAAGCTTTATCGTTAAGTATTGATCTTGTATACATATCTAAGTTTCTTAGTAATGCATCATAATCATTAAAGGCTTGAATCATATGTTTATTATCTATATCTGTTGATATAAGATTTATATCTGCCATAAACTTTTTAGCAGTATTACTTCCATATGTTTTATCAATAAAACCTATTAAATTATTTTTTAACTCTTCACCTGTTCCACTATAGTTTTCGAAATAGTCTCCAACTATATCTGAGGCATAAATACCGTTAGTTAATAGATCTGTATATGGATGTACAATTTCTTTATTTTTAAATAATTGTAATGTTTCTTTTTCAGTAACACCTGTTGTTTGGTCGATAGGTGCATAAGAATAATTTTTACGAATCATTTGATTTGCTTCAAATTGTCTTCTTAATTCTGCACTATGACTTAATTTACTTTCGTCTTCAAGAGATCTTTCTATAGCTGGGTTAGCTATGAATTTAATAATGTCTCCTCTATCTATTTCCCAAGTGTTTAGTTCTTTTAACCAAATCTTATCTTTAACTGCATTAACAAGTGATTGGATATCTTTATCTGTAGAAGTATTTTCTTTTAACCAATTACCAAATGATGAATCTTGATCCTTATAATAATTAATTAATTTTACTACTCTATTTTCAAATGACTTAGTTAACTTTTCAGATATGTTTCCTTTTTCAGCTAACTCTTTATCTGCATCATAGCAAAGATCTAGTATCTCTGAATCATGAGCTACAGAATAGTTAGTAAACATATCTTTGTAGTAACCATAACCATTATCACTTTGTCTTAAGTAATTTAACATTTGCTCTTGTACATCATGTGCTTTGAACATATTGTCAGTCATAAGCTTTAAGGAATTATTTAAACTTAAGTCAGGTGTAAATAATACTAAGTGGTCACCGTCTAAGTCACGAGATCCTATAACTTCAAGAACTGTTTCTGGTATTTGTAATGCCATACCTTGAAGTCTAGGGTTTACTACAATTCTACGAGTTAATACTTTATTATTAGAATCTGCTGGATGAATTAATAATGATGAATACAATCCTGTTTCAAGTAATTCAGGATGTTCTCCTACATAAGTATCATAATCAGTATGTGTTAATGCTTTGAATTGTGCAGGTGAAATAACTACCATAGATGAATCAACAGTTACATCTTTATCAGATATACCATCTTTAATTACTTTACCAACAGCAACAGAATCAATTAAATCATATATTCCGTCTAAACTTCTACGAAGAACTGCATCTGGTTTACCAGCAATAGAATCCATAAAGTCAGTTAATTGTTTACCATATTTAGTTTCGAGTAATGGCATTGACTCTGGGAATGCTTCATCAGGTGTTAATCCTTCTCTAATAGAATAGAATGCTGTAGCATCAGTGGCAAGTTCAGACGCTAATGCTTTGTTTCCTGTTAGATTTAAACCTTGAAGTAATTGTCTACCATAGTCATATAGCATTCCACTATCTTTCTTTAATCTATAGTTTTCAAATTCAGATTTAAGTTCAGGAAGTTTTGCTTCTATATTTTTAAATACTTTAGCATTTACAGTAGCGCTCTTAAGATCTTCTTCAGTAAGTCCTAGGTTATTAAGTATTTTATCTTTCATGATAGAACTGTTTAAAACTTTTAACATAGTATCATGATCACATTTACCTAATTGTTTACAAGCGTTATTAAATTCTTCGCCTATTCTTCTAAGGTTTATACCTTTCTCTTCAGCGGCAGCTCCTAATCTAGAAATAAATAATTGTTGATTTGTTGATAAAGCTTTCATAGCATCATCACTTAAATAAACCATATCTCTATAAGCAGTGTTAACTGCAAGCAATCCATCGTTAAGACGCTTATTGAAATTGTATTCTAGTAAATCAATAGCTCTTGTTAATGTATCAGCTTTAGGAACATAGTTGGCATTAAAGTAACTTTGTAAATCTGGATCTTTATTTCTTGCTTCTTGTACAAGAGAATCAACTTGTGTTAATACTTTATTTAAATCTTGTTCAGTATATGCAATTTTTTCATCTTCTAAATAATTAGTTAAATTGTTATATAACTTATTCTTTAAAGCACCAAATGCATATTGTTGTGCACCTATCTTCTTGAATAGTTCTAAAGTAACATCAGCATCGTTAATTGCGCTATGTGATGCACTATTATCTAGTCCGAACTTTTCAGCAAGAACATCTTTACTTCTAGTATGTTTTGTTTTTAAATCACTTGATGAATCACTAAGTAACATAGTATCAAAGTGTGTAATATTCTTAAATAAAGAATCCTTTTCATCTAGAATGCCAGATGATATTAACCAAGGAATATCCGATGTAGATGAGTTGTGACCGATCAAAGCAACTTTGTCATTACCAATAAGATTTGTAAGGAATTCTTTTATCTCTGATGGTGTTTTTAAATTATCACCAGAAGCATTTATATAATCTTTAATAGCTTGTTGGTAACCTTCATTAGTTCTAAATTGTTTACTCTTATAATCTAATGTATCTGAATTGATATATTTATCAACCATTTGTTGTCTTAGTTTCTTTTTATCTGCTAATGATAAACCTTCTGTATCATAATCAACATTTAAGTTATGTTTTGATACTTCCCAACCGTTCTCTGTTTTTGTTAATACATTGAAACCTAAGTTGAAGATTTTTGTTTTACCATCTATTTTATCTAGGAATGTTTCTGTATCGAATACAATAACTTTATTATAAGGTGTTTTAATTGTGACATCATTATTAGTTAAACTAGATATTAGATCTTTAAAGTCTTTAGAATCTACATATTGTTTTTTACCAAGATTATTTAATCCTATGTAAATACCATTCTTTATATTATCTGAAACAATTTCATTTCTCATATCAGATAGACTTCTATTATGAACTAAATAATCAACAGTATATATACTATCATCCTCTGTAAGGAAATCTATTATTTTGTTTTGAAGTTCATCAGTAGAAGTTTGTGGTTGTGCAACTTTTAATTTATTAAGTGAATCTTGATAATCATGTAAAGTTTCAAGTTTTTCTGAGCTATAGTATTCTGGATTACCAAGACCTAATGTAAGTTGTGACACTGCATTTAATTCTCTATTTGATTGAATGCCAAGAGGATTATTAAGAGATTCATTTATTGCTTCTCTTTCCATACTTAGTACTTCAAGCATAGAGTTATTTTTCCATGCACCATTGAATTCTCCTCTAGAAATATCTAATGTATCGTTCTCTGCTAAGAATTTAGAATACATATTCTTTTGTGCTTGCAATCTAGATAAAGATTCACTAGGTATTCTATTTACAAGTTCTTGAATTCTTTCAGCAGGTATTTGCTTTGTAAGAATTTGTTCAATTAAAACTTGTTTATCTTTATCTGTTTTAGCATCTTGAGTTAAGACATGACTATTAGATAATAAGAAATAATGGAACATTTCTTGAGTAACTTTATTAAAATCTTCTTCATTATTGATTTCTTTATATTTCATCTTTATAGCTGCAGTATTACTTAGATCTTGATGCTCAGTATACACTAAAGTTTTGCCCATTAATTCTTTTTTCATATTGTGAATATTATGTAAGAATTCATTTAGGTTAGCAGAAGCATATCTTTCTAATAATTCTCTATCATCTCCCAATGAACCATCCCTATTTAATACAAAGTATTTAGTAGCATCCCCTACATAATCAACACCTGTATTTAAATATGTAAATACTTTTGCTGTATCCATTAGTTTTTGTTCGTCACCTTTAAATGTATTCTTTAAGGCGCTGAATGTATTGAATACAGTTTGTGTTATACCAGCTGCTTCATGTCTATCAATTAATGATTGGCTTTCACCGTTCCATGGTGATGCAGTATATAAGTTTCTTAAGTTCATCATATCTTTTCTTAATGAATCATATAACTCATCATTAATAGCATTAGAAGCATTATCAAGAAGTTTTGTAACTTTATCTTTATTTAATTCATCAGTTACACTTCTTTCTAATCTAGCTTTAAAGTCTGCAACATTTTTATCAAGTTCTCCTTGTTCATTTACAGGATTTCCATCTTCGTCTCTGAAAGGTGCTTTGAATAATCCTTTTACTGCATCATCTTCTATTGTTACTGCAGAAGGTGCAACTCTTTGTTTTAATGCTAAAGGTGTAACTTCATTAGACATAGATTTTGCTAGGTTAAATTGATTCTTGGCAGCTTTATATATTTTTAATGCAAAGTCTTGCTCATAGTCTTTACCATATAATAATCTTAATACTGGTACAACTGATTCCTTTATTCGTGGAGTTTGTTGAGAATCGATTGCTTCTCTCCAATTATCAAATAATAGATCAGCATATTCATCAACATCGTTAACTGGAACATTGAAGTTATCTCCAGTTAAACCTTTTAATAATTTAGTAGCATCATTTTCTTCAAATGTAACAACCATGTTTTGATTATAGAATCTAACTCTATCCGCATCTTCCTCATCTGTATTAATACTGATGACTTTATCAATAGCCTTTTGTACTGTTGGCATATCAATCCAATCAGTATTCTTAACTTCAATATTATCATCACCAAATGCTGTAGCAACTGACTTAGCACTTAATGCAATGCTATCATCTGTTGAACCAGCACCTTGAGCATAATATCCTTGAATTGCAATGTCATAATTAGAATCTGCTTTAAATGTCTTACGGCCATTAGTAAGAGATAATTTTATGTCATTTACTAATTCAGGAGTTACAGGTTTATCATTGTTAACTGCATCTAAGATAAGTTTTCTAGATGCTCTACTGAATAGAAGAATGTTTTCATTATTATATTCTTCTTTACCTTCTTCTCCATGAACCATAGAGTTAAATGCATCAAGATAACGAGTAGCTACAATATCATATGGATTGTTTGACTTTCTTGCAGCTTTCTCCCATTCTTCGAATGAACTATAAGAATCATCTAATTTAACTGCACTATAGTTTGCACCTTTTATAGGATTATAATTTAAGCCTTCATTATTAATAATAAGTTTATTAATGAATGTACCAAGTTGAGTATTATTTGCATCATCCCAAGGTAGTCTAGTATTAAGAACACTTAATCCTGTTTCTCTTTCTAGTCCTGGTGGTAATTCTTCAATACCTCCTGTAGTAACAGTAGCGTATGCATCAACTAAACCTTGTTGTCTTTTTATTGTACTATCTTTAAATAATATAGGGAATAATCTATATACATTAAAGTCTTTAGATACGATATAGTTTTGCATCTTAGCTAATGTTTCTTTTGGATCATCATCAACATTTAATCTTAATTGGTATTTACCATTTTGGCCTTTACTTACTACTGTCCAGAAATTATTAGGATCACTTTCGGTTTTGTTTAAAACTTTTCTATTAACGATACCAGCTTTAACTAATTTATCATACTCGTTTTCATCAAGAGATATATTAGTTCTCTTAGGATCTTTAAGTAAAGTTCTACACATATATTCTATAGTAAAGTAATCTGCTAGTTGTTGATCTATGGTAAACTTAGCACCAACAGATGTAACTTCTACATGTTCTTTTTGTGTTCCTAATTGTGCAGAAATCTTACCAGCAACTTTTCTTGGAGAATCTGCTGCAGTTAATCCCATCATAGAACTTACTATAGGAGTAGTGTAAATAAACTTACCATCTTTATCAACTTCAGCTAATGGCATTGTCCAAAGTAATGGAGCTTCTTTTAAAGTTACTTGAATCTTTGGATCAATATTTTCAAGCTTAATAGAATCTAGTATAGCTTTTTCTATATCTATTTGACCATCAACGTATTTAGATGCAACATTTAATTTGTTGAAATCTAATTCTGTTTTACCTACTTTTAATTTACCTCTTAACACAGCATCTCTAATGTCATCGGGATTCTTAGGAGTAGCAAGGTCTAATACTATAGAATCTCCTCTGAAATTATAGACACCATTTATTTGTGCTAAGTCTTCTTTGATTCTATTCTTATTTATATTATAGTTAATAGATTTCATATCTTTTATTAATCTATCAACATCATTATTATTTGTTAAATCATACTCTAATAATTGTGAGTTATGTAATTTAAGTTGTCTTATTGCACTAACTTCTTTTTCTATATCAAAGGCATTAAACTCATCAGAAATTAATCCTATGTTTTTTACTCCAGATACATTTATTGTTGTAGCAATTTGTTTTGTTAATGCTGTTTCTGTTTTACCTCTAAGTTTAGATAGGTCAATATATACTTTATCTTGGTCTAATGTAACAGTTTTTGTTCCTTCCATTACTTTATCCCAAGTTTCAGAAATTTTTGTTAATAACTTATATGTTTCTGTATCTTTAATTTCATCTGTTATTTGTCCAGGTTTATTAAGATATAAGTCAACTAAATGGGCTACCTCAGTTCTCTTTTCGGGAACCACATCTTTAAATTCTTCATTAAGAATTTTTTGTTCTACCCATTTCTTTTTATTTCCTAAGCGGTTCCCAGTCAGAAAAGATTCGTTATTGTCCTTAATATATGTAGTAAGTTGTTCCCATTCTTTTTTACTGAATGTTCCTTCCTTATATGCTCTTTCAAGAACTGTCATAACTTCTTTATCTGTTAAGTCAACTAAGTTAGTTTTACCTTGTTGTATTTTATATAATTCTTCAGATGCTTTAGCTAGCATTGAGATTGTTTTACCAGTTACTTCATTAGGAGTTTTAAGTACTTTAAAATCTTCTGTTTGTAGTAATGATCTGAATATATCAACTGCTTCTGAAGTTTTTAATAATGGTGCACCATCTTGACCATACTTAGTATTCATCATAGTATCAAATACTTGAGATATGATTAATGATTTATGGTATGCATCAATATTATCTTTAGTTAAAGCATTACTTAAATGAGATATAATTGTAGCTTTTTGTTCATTAGTAACATCAGCTGATACAAACGCTTTAGATGTTTCATATATAGCTTTTAATACAGCTGATTCATTTAAGCCATCAAGTGTATCATTATATGGAGTTAATCTAAATATACCAGCATCTTTATCTAGTGTTTCAACATAACCAAGTTTATTAGCAATCTCGATAGCGGCTTGATCAATGAAGTATCCTTCTTTTCTATCTTCATTCTTTGGTAATCTAAAGTATGCTGAGTCACCATAAGCTTTAACGATTTCTGGATGTTCTTCTTTTAATTTATCCCAGTCAATAAACTCAATGTTTTGATCTACATCATTATTCTTATTAACATCATCTGTTATTTTAAATAATTGTTCTGCATAACTATTATCATAGAATGATAACTCTGTAGCAATATTTTGTATGTGTTGTGCATCTTTAACTGCATAACCTTCATATGTTTTAGCAGCTCCTTCTTGTCCTAATAGTTTAGCACCCATTTTACGGAATGGTGTAGTTAATTGAGTTATTAAATTCTTTGGCTCGTTACTATAGATATCAAAGAACTTATTTGTTCTGTCTAATTGAAGTCTATATAGTGCCATCGAATCATTATATAAATCTTTATAGAATTGTTGGGCTTTATTTGAAGAGTTCTTATTAACAATATCAATTAATGAATCTGGTAATTTATCTTTACCATCAGCAGTAGCTAAAAATGAGAATCCATCAAGGATCTTTCCTTCAAATGTTTCAGCTTCACTCTTATTAATAGCTTCTAAGTATCCTTTCTTTAAGGAAGTTATAGCATCAATCTTTTGAATGTCTGATTTATTCTTTACTAATTGATCATTAATATGTGCAATGAAATCTTCATGTGATTGATTTAAAGTTTCAAGTCCTACGTTCCAATCTTTAATTTGTGAACGAGTTGAATACCATACTGTATTTAATGCACTCTTAACTGTAGCATCGAATGTGAACCCATGAGCAAATGCTTCTGCAGCATCATCAAATTTACCTTCAGCATTAATTTCACCAACATTGCCAATAGCTCCTGTTAGCATATTACCTGTGAAGTCCATCATTGAGTTAAACGCAATAGTCATTCTTCTAGCATGAAATAAATCCTTAACTGCTTGTGATGCTTGATTTTCTAACTCTTCTGATAAGACATTATTAGTCTCATGTGTTAACATGTTTGCTAATTTTAATTTAGTAGCAACTTCTTCTTTAGATAATCCAAGGAAGTCTGCAGATGCTTGTTTATTAAATGTCTTAGCATATAGTTGTCTTTGATTATCATCTAATCCACCTGAGATTAATGTATCAATAGCTGAGTTAATCAAGAATGTACCTGCTGTTCTTACAGCTAGTTCTGCATTTGATGCATGGTCATCATATATAGACATCTTTATCATGTTATTTCTAGTTGTTGTTAAGGCATTCTTCATATTAGGTACAATGGCAGCTCCAGCTTTATATAACCATTGGCGTCCTACAGATGTAGCAGCTGATTGTGATCCTAATCTACCAGTTTGCCATTTCAATATATTACCTGCTATGTTCTCTGCACCAGCAATAATATTATGTCCTGATGCTAAGTTGGCTTGTGCTGCATGAGCTAATCCGTTAGATATGCCTCCGAACGCAGCTGTTCCAGCAATAGTACCAGCGAAGTTAGCAATTAGTCCTGCCCACTCCAAGCCAGTATTTGTCTTACCGTCTAAGTCAACGTAACCTGTATCGAACGCGAACCCTAGGTTATCTGCAGCGAATTCGTCAATGGCATTAGCGAATGTGTTCCATTCAACGCCACCTTCTCCATCGCATAGACCCCAGATAAATGATACTGGTGTAGCTAAGAAATCTGCTAACCCTTTAAATACATTAGTCGCGCCTGTGATAAATGATCTTCCAACATACGCGATGTTAGAACCATTAAGGTTGATAGATGTTATGTTGCCGTTAGCATCCTTCTCGATGTTGTTATTGTCTAGAGCATAGACTTGTCCGTCTGTATGTAAGTAGTAATATGTTCCATCCTTATCTTGTGTTAGACGCATTGATGCAGATATGTTGCCTGTATGTATAGCTTTCCAGAACAACTCGTCATCCTCAGTGTCAACATTCTTCAATGATGGGAATAAGTCTTTTATCTTCTTTGCTGATAGACTGTCTACTTCTTGACCTGCAAGGGTAGCTAGTTGTGTATCCTTAACAGAAGATTGTGCATACTCTGATTGTAAGCGTTTTTGATGATATTGGTCAGCTTGTTCTAGCACCATACTCATCAAGTAACGATTATCAAATGGATCTGAAAAGTCATCAGAGAAGTACTTATTCTTCCAATAGGCCGTGCTGGTAACATCTATCCCAAAGGACTGTGCTAAGATGTCTCGACCATATGCTTCAAGTAGGGCTGAGTCGTAGGATAGTTTGTTATCTTGTACTTGCTCAAAGATTTGGTCATAGCGCTCTTGAGCTAGAAGCTCTTGGTGAGCATACTCGTAACCAGGGACTGGTGAGCCTCCCTTTTGGATATAGTTTGTGTAAGTGTCTGTGTACTCGTTGGTCTCTGGGTCAAGGAGATTTAATCGTGACATGACTTGGTCACGGATTGTGTAACCTTCTGTGACTGGGCTGGTCTCTACGGATGGACGAGAGATTGTTAATGGGGGTTGGGTTGTTGTTGGTACCCCGGCCATGATCTCTGTGATCGCTGTTTCTTTGGCTTGGTTTGCTTCTTGTTGCAATTTAGATATTTGTGATTTGTTAGGGGCAAATCCAAAGTTAATACCGGTTTCTTCTCCGGTGTGAATGTTTGTGGCGTTGATATCGTTATGCTGTTTGTTCAAGGAGATTGTTCCTAGTGATGTGATATCTTTGTCGCCTGTGATATTAGTTATATCGTTCATATCTTTCCTCCTTCCACACCTAGGTGGTCATTTGGATTATTATCCAAGATTATTATAGCACGTTTTGAACATCTGTTGGTAGAGGTTGAGGGTCTACTTTAGCGTCATGTAATGTAGTTTTTATTTCTTCTTCTGTAATCCATTTACGCTTATTGTCTTTAGACATTAGTAACCATTTCTTTTTGCCGTTGATGACTGTGGGTTTTAACTCTTTATATAGTTTGCCATTGGCGTAATAAAAATTTTGTTTCATTGTTGTCTCCTTTCTATTTATATTATAACACTTTTGTTTAGTAACTAAAAGAGTTAGTAACGAATGTTGTTAGTAACGTAATTGTTTAGTAACGAAAGAAGTTAAGGAAATCCAGAAATTTACGCGGGGTGAGCCGGAATCGAATTTTTATAGGGTTAAGTACCATTTAGAAGAATATATATTAAATATATTTATCTATAACATAGGGGGTAGGGTCGTGGTTGTATTAACCATTAAATGAGAGATATATTTACCTACTAATACACCAACACGACTCAACACAATATATAATGCCGATTATATATTAGTCGTACACTTATTATATATATATATTTAATACTTTACTTAACCTTATATAAATACAATAAGCGCAGAACTGAGCGAGCCACGAAGTGGCGAGTGATATAGCCTTACGGCGCTTGAGTGCGGACTTTGAATGAGCGCAAGATGATGACGTTTGGAGCCGCAAAGAACAGTTTCCCTGAGCTTTCCCGAAGCCCTCTCTGTGTAGAACCGTACCGAGATGGCGGAACTTTGAACGGAGATGATGGTCGCCAAGAAGAAACCCGCGATCGCTTGATCCATGTATCTGGAACAAGGATCCAGTAGATGTAGATATCGATTAACGATAATAGTTTATTGCTAGTCGATATGTGCACCTAGTGCACTGGAAAGGAGGTGAATACTATGAAGGTATTCTTTTCAATAGAGATGCTTTGGTGTGCTATAGCATCTATTATATTTGTTGGGAATGAAGATTTCCAAACTGCTTATGCATTTATGTGCTTAGCAGTTGCTGGCTCTATAGGCTTGTCTTCCCACATACATTGGGAGATGAGACGTAGAATGATCGAGGATCTTCAACACATCTATTTTATTTCCACAGATAAAAGTGTGGATCGTTTTTGTGTCGATGAAATCGTTGACTTAAACTATTAGCACTGTTATACTTTGCGTCTAGTGTGTGGACTTTGTGTGGATGTTAATCGGCTGTATTGTGTGGAGTTTTTTAGTGTGTTGTGTGGAGTGTGAGTGTGTTAGCACTCTCCCCTCGACTGCTAAAAAAGTGTAAAGTAAACCTTTACTCCACACCTGTAGTACTTTTTAAAAATTCATTTTTCTGAGACCCCCTTTAGCATTTTTACACATACCCTTCTCTATTTTTGAATTTTGAAAACTACTACACATGAGGACAATGTATAACAGTAATTATTTATCGATAAACGATAAAAAAGTCTACTATTTCAGACTTTACTCCACACCTGTGGTACAAGTAAGGACCCCCCCTCCTTGTTTGTACCACACCTAGGGACAAAATCTTAATTTTTATCGATAAACGATAAATTAGCACTCTCCCCAAAAAACGCCTTAGAGTGCTAATAAAGTGTAAAGTAAGTGTAAAGTAAGTGTAAAGTTTACACACTCAGTCCACACCTTCCCAATTTAGTCCACACTAATCCACACGGGTTAAGTTACACCCCTCAAAAGACAACTAGAAAGGAGAATATATGAGATTATTACTTATTACTTATGATGAATGTGGAGCTTCAATCTCCACCCCTCTTTCTTCTATGAAAGAGATATCTCAGGTGCGTGCTTCGCACTATCGTGTCTTGCGTAATCCGCAAAGAACAAAACTTATTCGTATTTAATTTATGTGTTATGCCACACTAAAAAGCAAAAGGAGAAATTATGAAAACATTTAATGAAAAACAAATATTAAAACACAAAACTACATTTGCATTCGTTGCAAAAACTATGACTGCCCTATCAAGAGGCTCACATGTTTATACTGAGGATGAACTACGCTCATCTCATTTAGAAGGTAAGGATGCTGAGTTATTCCATGAAGCTCTTTCTATTCCTTACCTTGATGATTCACAAGAACTTCGTTTTTGGGTTTACTCTACAGATTTAAAAGCTCTTCGTGAATCTTTTAATTATACTCAACGTGAATTGGCTAAACATTTAGGCATCTCACAATCTGTATTATGTCATTTAGAGAAGAAGGATATTGCACATATATCTGATGATATTATTCAAAAGGTGTATGAGTTTTATCAACACCCTATTAATAAGGCAATTAATACCAATGAGGAATCTGAGGTTATGAGATTGTTTAAGAAGTCCGGCTTATCTAGAAGTAAACTTGTTAAGTTATCTGGTTTACCTTATTCTACTGTTCGTGATATCTTAACTGGTAGAACTAAGTCTACTTCTAAACAAACACGCCTTTTAATTGACTTCCTTAAGAAGCCTATAAATGAGGATACTCATTTTGCTGAAGTTCGTAACTTCTGTATTAATGAGTTATCCGATAAATTAAAAGGACATAATCGTGTAGCTCTTGCTAAAGAACTAGGCGTTCATGTGTCTTACTTCTCTAAGTGCATCCATGATTTTGATCATATGGTTAGTGAGGTAACACCTTCACTTGAAAGAATTTATAATTACTTTCATAGCGAACCAACTACTGTTTCTGAACCAGTAGTATCAATAGGTGAACCTGTTCGTACTTATGTGGATGATAATGTTAAGACTTATTCATTCTCGTTCTCCAAGGAACAAGTTGATTTAATTCGTTCACTTGTTGATAAAGAGATTGCATCTCTTGAATTACAATTACAAGATGCATTAGCTGAACATGATTACTTCAAGGTTTCCGCTATAGCATCTGAACTTAATAAACTTTCAACTTTAAAAGGAGAATAATTATGACTAAAGTTTATAAGACAGCAGCAGGATATGTCATCAAAGTAGATGACATTCCTTACTTTGCTACTAATATTCAACCTACGAAGAAAGGTGCACATCATAAGATTCGTGCAGACTTTTCTCGTATGCCTGATTTTATTCGTATCTCTGCTTTTAAAGAGAGACAATTATACTCAACATTAATATCTATATTAGAAAAGGAGGTGACTATTAATGTCTAAGTATACTGTCTTTATTGATATCGATGGAGTCTTGACCCCATATGATAGAGATGATTATGTTAATGACCTTTGGATAAAGCACCCTGAGATTTTATTTAAACAACCTGTCATTAAACATATTCCATCTGATTGGATTATTCTTTCTTGTGCTTCATCAACTAAAGAAGTTAAGCTTAAGGAGAAATGGTGTAAGCAATTCTTCCCAGACAATGAGTGCCATATAACTTATTGTCCTAAGTATTGCTTACAGTTCCCTAAGCATACAGTTCTTATTGATGATTACAAAAAGAATCTTGCTAATCCAACAGTTGAAATACCTATTAAGTTTCTTAATGGTATTAATTCTTATCAAAAAGGTTTATATAACCTTGATAAGAATGCTTTAGAGGAGTTCATTTTTATTTATGAACTTCGTGAATTGTTAGAATCTATTTAGACTCTCGCCTTGGGATGGCGTTAAAAGCATCCATAAAGAATAGGGGGTCGTTTGGAAAGAACGCATCTTTCCTAGAAAGGAGTTCGTATGACTCCACGACTTTCCGATAGGAGCTTTAATAAGCTTCTTTCATTAGTTGGTTCATACCAACTTAAGATTCTGTATACGAAAAGCCGTCTGGACTTTTCTTCTAGTCAATGGAAGAAACTATTAGATTCTGAATGTCCGATGACAGTAGAAACTATTAAGTTGTCGGATAAAGAATTTCATACTTTCTTACCCATTACTGGTGCGTCTATGATGTTGTGGCTAGCAACACATGACAAAGTTCAATTGACTTCTGCACAGGATGAAGAGTTAACGCAACAAGCGTGGAAGATACAAGATAAGTCTTCGTACTTAAATTAAATCTTGTATATTAAAGGAGGTGATGCCTATGCTTGTTTGCGTTTCAGAGTCTTGCTCTACCTCTGAAGCGTATCTTTTTTGAGAGCACTAAAAAATAAATTAAGAAAGAGGAAAATATTATGACAAAATACAACGATGTTGTTACATTAATGAAAGCGTGTCCTAACGCTTATTTAGGACAAACTAAAAGTGGAGATGATATCATCATCTTCTGTGTAGATGAGGTTACATCTTATGTAGGACTTATTGATAAGTCTTCTTCTAAACCTATTTTAATGATTACAGATAAGAAATGTGAAGGTGTTTTACAAGAAGTAAACCATGCTGTTCTTGATACAACTGTCTCAGTTGTTGAAACAGTTTCATCTTTACCTAGTATAGAAATCATTTCTGATTATAATGAAGTTATGTCTTCTAAAGGATATAAAGTTTTAGCTGAGTCTAAAGTAAAAGCTATATGTGATTCTTTAGGTATTGTTTATTCAGCTACTTATACTTCTGTAAAAGCTACTATACCTACTAGAACATATCGTAAATTACCTAGAGGTTATAGTAATTATGCTAAAGAATTCTTAGCTGTTTCTATTAAACCTGATAGTAAATTTGATTCTTATCTTATAGATGGTAGAATTGCTGAAGGTTTATCTAAATTAGATAGAGGTGCTAATGTATATCTATCTGGTCCAGCTGGTACAGGTAAATCTGAATCTATTATGGCTTGGTGTACACAAAATGAAATACCTTTCGTTTGTGTTTCTCATAGTGCTGGTATGTTAGTAACAGATTATACTGGTACTTATAGACCAAACCTAGCACCAGGTTCTCTTAATTTAAAGAAAGTATTAACTACATTCTTTGAGAAACTTTATAAGAAAACTAAGCCAGAAGATTTAACTGTCATAGATGAAGAAGCAGGTGAGGTTACTATTTCATTACCTCAATTTACTTATGTTCTTTCTGCATTTACACTAGCATATAAGTTTGGTGGTGTGTATATTGCAGATGAACTTAATGCTGCACCTCCTGCTGTATTATTATTCCTTAATGGTTGTTTACAAAATGGTTTCATTGAATTACCAGAACCGATAGGAATAATATATAAGCATGAGAACTTTAGATTCATTGGTACAGGTAATCCTGGATATCCTGGTACTAATGAATTAAGTCCAGCATTAAAGAGTAGACTTGCTTCTATTAATGTTCCTGCTTTAACTTCACAAGAAATGATAGATAGATTATCAGTTCTTAATACTGATTTCTCTTCTATCTTTATTACTAAACTTGTTGAAGTTGTTGATAATATGAATAATATTTGTAAAGGCGAGAACTCTGCTCATCAAATAAATATTAGACATGTTAATAGATTCTTAGATGACTTTGCTGATAAAGCTGTTAAAGATAAGAAGCAAGCATTCTTTGATGACTTCTTTTCTGAGACTGCAGATTCAGATGGTGATATCTTTATTGACCCATCTAGTTCTTTATATAAGACTTTTGAAAAGTATTATAAAGAATTAAATGATTTAACTAAGACATCTAAGGATAAGATAGGAACATATGATATGCCTGAGGATGATCCATTTGGTTTCTTTAAAGAAAACTCTGATGGTTCATTCGGTTTATAGGAGGTTATATGATTAACTTAGATTCTAAAAAAGTTTCTACTCAACTGTTAAGTAATGTTGATAGAATAACCAATTGGACTATTCAAGACCAATTTATGGCAGGGTGTAAGATTGATATTTCTGTCAGTCATTATAATGATTCTGCTTATTCATATTCTGACCATTCAGGAGGATATCATATTTCTTTAGGACCTATTTACCCTATATTCTTTCCTGATGTCAAGTATCATATTTTTAATGATGTTACCGAAGATTTTAAGAAACAAAAGATATTTTATGATGGTGTTAACTATCATGAGTTGGGTCATATATTATGGTCACCTTTCTCATACTTCTTTGATGAAGTTAGAAAGTATAAAGCTCAGAATTTTATTAAAAAATTCTTTAATGTTATCGAAGATAATGTTATCGAAGATAGAATGATGCTTTATTATCCAGAATCATCTGACCCAATTCTATTTGTGAGACAGTATTTTGATAATCCTGTCTTACTAAACGATTTACAAAAGTGTATAGCTTCTCATCCTAAGAGTGGTATGACTTTTATAAATTATATGTTGCTTCATCTAAGAGGCAAACAAGTTTTACCTGCTTATCCTATATGGGATGACCATGCTGCATTCTTAGATAAAGCATACGAAACAATAAAGACTACACTTAATGGTGAAGAACGTGCTCGCCTTTCTATTAAGTTAGCTCTTATTGTTTTAAAATATCTTGATGAAGATGATACTTCTGAAGATGAAAAGACTTTTGGTAAAGATGGTGAACCATCTGATTCAGATAAAGAGAGAGAAGATCCAGATATGACTGGTACTTCTATGTCTCCTTCTATGTCTTCTCATGATTCTAGTATGGAACCAGTTGATAAGGTTGCATCTCCACCACCTGCTCGTTCAGATGGTGAAGATCGTAAGAGACCTGAATCGGATAAAGAAGATATAGATGCATTGAAACAACAATCAGATTATGGTTATCACTATCCTCATAAATACATTTATAATGTTAAATGTTCTGCTTCTGAGTCTTCTTATAATGCAATTAGAAGTGAATGTAATAAGATATTATCTTCTACTTTAAAGACATTGCGTAGAATGAAGACTCGTGCTTTATCTGAAGTTCAACACTTTACATCTTCAGGTGATGTTGACATGTCAACTATACACATCCCTTATAATCCTAATAAATTCTGCGTAACAAATATATATGGCGAAGAAGTTGATGCTATATTATATCTTGTCCAAGATTTATCAGGTAGTATGGGATATTCTAAATGTAAATATTGTGGTAAGGCTATGCTTACTATGTGTGAATGTTTAGATAAACTTAAGATTCCTTTTGGTATCTTTGGTTTTACTGAGAACTGGTCTGTTTGTGAGACTGTTGTATTAAAGGATACAAAAGAATCTTATAAGTCTAAGAAGTCTAATGTTGTTATGGTTCATGATAGACTTCGTGCTCCTAACGCTTCTATATGGACTGGTAATATTGATGAAGTTAATATTGCTAATCTTTGCGAGCGTTTATTAAAAGAACCATATAAGGATAAGTTCCTTGTTGTTTTATCTGATGGTGAAACATGTGGTTCTGAGAAAACTTTACATGATGTTGTTCAACATTATGCAAGTAAAGGTATTACAACTTTAGGTATTGGTGTTAAAACTGATGCAGTTGATAAAATATATCCTAATCATATTACATTTATGGATGATAAGGATTTAGAAGGATTACCTAATTTCTTAGGTAAATACTTAGTAGATAATTTATTAGTAAAGAGAGGTAAATAATATGGATAATAATAAATTAAAAGAAGTAATTAATAATATTAATAAAGGAGAAGAGGTTTCTAAAGCAGATGTTATGTCTGCTATTCTCCTTAATAAAAAGAAGAAGTCTAGTTTAGCTAGTACTTCTAGAAAATATAAAGAAGAAATCGAAAGGGATAATGAAATCCTTATGAACGAGTTAGTTAAACTAACTGCTCGTGAAGAAGAAACAGGTTCTACTCCTGTTCAATTAACTTTAGATGGTAAAGATTATTCTTCATCTTTAGTTGAATCTAAAGTTAGAGTTCTTACTGGTGACATTGATGCTTTAATTGCAGAATTAAAATCATCTATGCCTTTACTTGTAGTCACTAAAGAAACTGTTGTAGAGAAAACTTTATTTAAGTTTGCTGATCAAGGCAACACTGTTGCTCAAGATCTAGTTAATAGATATTATTCAACTACTACACAAGTTTCTGCTAAGATGACTAGCAAAAAAAGTAAGGAGGTAGAGTAATGGTTTATGTTAAACCTGATGATTGTTCTTTATATCTTAATCTTATTAAGAACGGTCTTGTTATTTATGAATCACAAGATGGTTTGACTTGTCATACTGTACTTGGTGATGTTACTTATGAACTTCAATTAAAAGAAGTTGATGAGGATAAATTTATATTATTATATATTGAGGAGATTAATTATGAGTAAGTTAGATGATTATATTGAAACTTATGGTACTTGGTTTGCTGAGCAAAAGTTTGGTTCTTCTAAACCAGAACCTAGAGAATTAAAGCGTGAATATGATATACTTTCTTCTTCTACTTATGTTTCTATTGAAGGTATTTTTACTGGTGTTGCAAGGTTTAAAGAATCTTTGTTCACTGATTGTACTATTGTTTCTGTGAATGTTCATGATGGTCATTATAGTCGTACTATATATTTATATGTACCGACTGATGTTGTTAAGAATTTTGTTCAATGGCGTCCTTATCTTTTTAAAGGACATTATATTTCTTTACCTAATGGTAACTATGCTGTGCTTGCTATGTCTGCATCGCCTAAGGAGGTAAAATAATGGATGCTAATACTAGATTGTTTATGTTATCTATAACTAAACTACATAATTTATTTAAGAAACATGATTTGTTTTTCTTTCCTACTTATGTTTCTTCAGATTTCGAAAAGTTATTTAAGAGAAAACCTTTAGCATGTTTTGCTGTTAATGAAGATTTATCTAAGAGATGTTATTTTTATTTCTTATCTTCATTTAAAGATAGTCTTCCTTATTTTACTTCTATTTTAATTGTACCTGTTGATGCATTCTTGACTAAGGATGCGTCTTATGCAACTAAACATCATATCGAAACTGAAGAAGACTTGGATAAAGTTTTAGATTATTTGGAGGTGATTTTATAATGAATCCTGAAAAACAATTACTTGGTAGTGTTCTTATTCATTTTGAAAATGTTGATAAGTTTCTTTCTCGTGTTAAAGAAACAGACTTTTCTGATAAGAGACATAAATATTTATATGGTTTAATTAAAAGATTATATAATAATAATGTTAAGACTTTTGACGCTACCAATGTTTATGCCACATATCCTAAGGCTTTAGGTTATTGTGGTGGTGTAGAATATATAGGAGAAATAGTTTCTGAATGTATATCTCCTAAAGATATTGATTCAAAGATTGATGCTGTTATTAAAGCATCTATCATGAGAGATATATCTCTTCTTAATAAAGAAGCAGATGAACATCTTAAAGATGGCTTTGAATCATGGCTTTCTTTTGTAAGATTGAAAGTTAATTCTATCTGTGATAGATATTCTAAGGAAGATAAAGTAGATTTATATTCTACTTTTCTTTCTTCATTAGAACCAACAGCTACATTAAATGTAGACTTTGGTTTCAAATCATTACATAATGTCTTAGGTTATCCTCACCCAGGTGAACTCCTAGTTATAGGAGCTCGTCCTGGTATGGGTAAGACAGCATTTGCTCTTAGTTGTTTATTTAATTATATTTGTTTGGAAAACAAAAGAGCTGTAATGTTTTCTTTAGAGATGTCAGGTCAAGAACTATTTTCTAGAATGATATCTTCTATATCTCGTATACCTTTAACTGATATTCGTTCAGGTAATCTTGATGATGAAGCTAAGAAGGTTCTTGATACTAATGCTAAAGAATTATCTAGCAATAAATTTTTATCTTTATATGATAAATCTTTATCGAATATCAGTTCTCTTCGTTCAGCTCTTCGTAAGGAATCTGAGAAAGGTGAGATTGGTTTAGTCATAGTTGATTATTTACAATTACTTTCTGGTAATGGTAATAATAACTATGAAAAGGTATCAGAGATATCAAGACAATTAAAACTTATTGCTCGTGATTTTAATTGTACTGTTGTTGCTTTATCTCAATTATCTAGAAAGGTAGAAGATAGAGCTGATAAGCGTCCACAACTTTCAGACTTGAGAGAGAGTGGAGCTATCGAGCAAGATGCTGATTATGTTCTATTTTTATATAGACATAATTATTATGTTAAAGACCCTTCAGTTGATCCAACTAAGGACCCTTTAACAATAGAAGTTGCTAAGAATAGACACGGTAAAACTGGTACTGTTATGTTAGATTTTGATTTAACTACAGGCAGTTTTCATTAAGGAGGTTTGTTATGTCTAAAATTTATACACCTGGTTCTGTTGTTGGAGTTGATTATACTGACTTCAATGGCAAGAAACAAACAGGATTATTCTTAGTTCTTTATGATGAGAGCTTAGATTCTTCTGTTACATTTAAAAATAATATTGTTTGTTTAAAGATTTCTTCTCAAATCAGACAATGTTCTGCTTATTCATCTTCATTAGATGATGTTAGTTTTTTAAATAAAGGTTCTCTTGTTCTTTGTTCTAAGGTACATACCTTTGATAAAGGTCAAGTCTTTTCTACATTAGGTGAAGTTCATTATAATGTATTGAAAAGAGTTTATAGAATATATAGAAGATTTATTACTGAACTTGAAAGACAAGTTGAGGATTATTTTTAGGAGGAATTTATATGAAATGTTTTACTATGACTGATACTATGAAAAAGCTTATGACTTTTTGTAATAACTCTGACAACGCTGAGCGTTATGAGTTTTGTTTTAATAAGGAGAAAAATATATTATCCATTCGTTTCTTTACTGCACCTGATCATTGTGTTTTACTTCAGTGTGGTTCTTCTGATGTTATAACTGTAAAGGAATTACATTGGATTACAACTTATTATGCACCTTCTAAGCGTGTTACTTATATTAGAAAGTATCTTGATAAGTATCGTATCAAGTCTACTTGGGGTTATAAGACTTATACAGCTGAAGTTAATCTTGAACAAGCTATTCGCTTCTTAAAGAAACTTAAGTTTGATAAAGACTCTACATATTATAGAGTTAATTTTGTAGAGGAGGCATCATAAGATGGGACAAAGATTAGTTTTATCTGTTACTTATAAAGGTAACGAACTTGCTAATGCATATTATCATTGGTCTGGTTATACCAGTCCAGCCTTTACTTTATGTAATATGTTATATCATGCTGTAGGTGCTTTGCGTGATGGTGGTGAGAAGGATAATTTCCTTCTTGCTATCAAAGCTTTAGAAGCTACAGGTGCAGGTTTTGATAATGAATCTTATGATGCTACTGATTTAACTTTACTTAAAGTTTTATATCCTGATCAAACTTTTAGTTTTGAGGTAGATCGTAATCAAGGTATTATCTCTTGCTTTCCTAAATCAAGAGCTGACTCTTTTAGTTGCGGTGAAGAGTTCGCTTATTTTGATCTTGCAGATATGACATTTAATTTTGATGTCTGTTGTCATTATGATACTCTCGGAGAAGTAAAGAAGTATTTTAATGATGAAGATTTAAAGGACATACCATATTATGATTTTACTCCATGTAATATGGATTATGGTACTTTTCGTGATTTTGTAGATGGTTTAACTTCACATCCTATAATACAATGTGAAGATGGTTATTATTCAGAGATAGCATAGGAGGTGATAGTATGAATAATAAAGGTAATTATGTACATTTAATAGGTAGAATTTCAGGATTCTACTCTGATTTTCATTGTGTTAAAGTTTCTTTAATACATCATCCTGATATTGTCATTCCTGTTTTTACAAACAATGACTATAGATTTTTTCAAGATTGCTTAGTTGATGTTACCGCTTTTTTCGATGACACTGGTCGTGGTCCTATGCTTAGTGCTTCTAAGTTTTTTATTTTAGACCCTGACATTTCTACTCAATGGTTTTGTGAACACACTGGTGAAATTTATGAGATGTATGATAATATTTATCCTGGTGTCATGACTTCTGATTCTATGATTGAAGAAGATGACCCTGATGGATTTGTAAAAGCTGCAGAGATGGTTTATCTTCCTACAGTACTTGCTGAATTACCACCTGATAAGATATAATATAAGTGGTGATGATTATGTTTACAAGAGGAAAGTTTCTAGAGTTACTTAAATCTCTAGACCCTGAACCTAATTTCTTTATATCAATAATTAATTTTTGTTTTTCAAAGTTACCTGATGTTGTTTCATCTAAGCTTGCTCAGCAGTTATATTTAAAATATTATTTTACTGGTGACAAACTTATTGTTATTAACAACATTACTCATGAAGAACATTACTTCACTTCTAATCGTGAGGTGTATGATTACTTAAAAGTACTTGGCTATAAACCTGGTATGAACAGTATTTCTGTTGCATTCCGTGAAGGTTCTACTTCTTATTGTAATCATACTTTTATAAAAGAATATGACAAAGAAAAAGAGATTACTTATTTTGAGTAATCCCTTTTTTTATTAAGCAATTTGTTCTTAGATAACTGCAAGCTATTGATGAGCTATTTTTTAACGCTTCATCGATAGACTTGTAGCTGTCTAATATTCCTGTTTTGTACAGGTCTACTTTTTTATTGGTGCGTACATCCACGCCCATATTTTTTTCTTTTAATACGCTGCGGGCAGGGATATATTTTACTCCTGCATTCGCAAGTATTTGTTTTAGAGGAAGTGTAAGTAACTTTCTTATACCAAGTCTAGGCATCACCCTACTTATATTATAAAGAGTCTTACCTCCACCTAATACGACCCCGTTCTCGAGTGCCATTCTGACAGCTCCGATCGCATCATCTAATTTTAAATGTAGAGTTTTGAATTCTGTTACTGTAGGAACTCCAACTTTAATTTTAACTACACCATTCTCTAAAGCTCCGAGTCTCTTAGTATATAAAGCTTCATCTACTCCACTTAACTTATATTTTTTATCAAGCTTTTTCTTGTAAGCTTTAATTCTTTCATCAACTAATTTATTCTTATTACAGATAAATAAGCTTCTGTCTATTTCTATTACACAGTGATTAGCTTTACCACAGTATTCATACTTGTAATCTCCAACTCCATTGCTGGCATCTTGAACTACTCCTCCAGTTACTGCAGCTAAATCCATGTACACATCATCCATCTTAGTTTCATTAACAAATATAAATTGATACTTAAAGTTATTCTTGATTAATGTATCAATCAAAAGTCTTAATGTATTAGGATTAAATGCTGGATTCAATACAAACACAAATGGATTCTTGATCTCATCTTCAGGTATACTCTTGAAGAATTCACCTAATCCTACTTGAGTCATGACTCCTTCTTTTAATAATACTATGTTACAGTTATCTGCTTCCCACTTCTCACCGTCATCACATAGAGCTGCCATTGCATCACTCATGTATCCACTGTCTATTGAAAAACCTTTAGTTTGTTCTACTTTAATTCCAGATCTCTCGCGATCATGTTCAATAACAATGTTCATTCCAGCTCCACATTTTTTATAAGCTTCTTCTACGATCTCACCAACCATAGGAATCTTAGTACTAATAGTAGCTATGCTCTTAACATGTTCTGGTTTCATCTTAAATTTTTCTTCTTTAAGTTTATCTCTTACTATATTTATTTCCTCTTCAATCTCATCAGCTACAACTTGTGGATGCTTACCTCTCTGGATCATCTTATATCCATAATCATATAACGCATTAGTCATTAAGATAGTTAATGTTGTACCATCTAATGCTTCTTTTTCTGTAGTTGCAGCAGCTTCAATCATATCTACTGCGATCATCTTTTCCATTCCATCTAAATGAATCGCTTGACGAGCTACAGTTACACCATCATCTGTTAGTGTACATTTACCTAAGTCATCATCTAATGCAACCAATAGACCTTTAGCTCCCATTGTAGGAACTACCATGTCATTTATCTTTTGAAATGTTTCTTTTACCAGCTTTCTTGCTGTCTTCTTTTTCTTTATCTCTAACATTCTTGTCCTCCAATTGTTTAATTTTTGTACCTAGACCTCTCTCATTATAAAAATCCCTGCGCAATTTAAGTAAATTTAATTTAGTATCGTCACTCATTGCCAAGGATTTCCTATCTTAATATTAGTATACTTAATACCTCTTAGTAATTGTCTAAGGATTCTCATATACTTAGGTCTAAATTTACCAGGGATAATTACAACACCATTCATTAAGAAGATATGATACTCTTCTTTAAGTTTGTCTTCCCCGAATTCATCTTTTTCGTATTCATCAAATACACCACTTAATATTTCCATATATCCTCCATAAAAATGCGTGCTAATTAAGTAATAAGATTATGAGTATGAATAATAAAAGGTGTCTTAATTAGCACTAAGCAGCAATAAACTGAGTCTATTACTGCGTACTACTAATTAATAGGAAAAATTATGAGGCACTAATTAGTAGGTCGGGTTCCTCACCTCTTCCCTTATTAGGATGTACTTAATTAGCACCATACTAGAGATAAAAGAAAGGTGGGAGTCGAACCCATATAGCACCGCCAATCGATAGCCCCTCCTCTTATCTCCAGTATGCTACTAACTAAAGGTTAAAATAATTATAACTTCATAGCAAATATCCATTATAATTCATTAGTCAATAGCACATCATCGAATTTCTAATAGATTGTAATTTATACTCTTACAATCGAGTAGTACTAACATATTTAGGGTAGGCATAACACCTCTTTCTTTAATTAGCACCATAAGATAGACAAATCAAACCTATATAGTCGCAACCTCTAGGAACTCTAAGTCCTAAAACTTTTGAGTTATTATTCTTCGTCTAACTTATGCTACTAACTAAATGTTAATAGCAAATCATATACGCACTTCTAAGTTGGTGCTTTTAATTAGCACCATAAGATAGATATAAAGGCTGACATTTAGTTAATCACTCTAAATGCTATGCTGATTATTGCTTCCTAGTGGTTAATTTCTCAACTATTAACCTAAACCTTATGCTAGATAACTTTTATATATCTACCTTATGCTGCCAATTAAATGACAACACCTTTTGAGTTGGTGACTCAAAAGTACACTTAAAAATAAAATTGATATGAAACGGTGCCAATAGTGGTTTGATAGGAGGTTAAACACCTCTTCTTTCTATTGTTTAATTGACACCATAGGGTAGATTAAAAAGGTTTGGCTTTGTCATAAGTTAGTATGCAAAGACTTATCTAACTATCTCCTAAAGCGAATGAGTTAATTACTCTCAAACACAACCATATACTTCTCTCTTTTTATTTAATCTAACCTATGCTACCAATTAAGGTAGCACCTAGTTATTCTTGCAATAATATGTAATTTATACTCTTACAATCGAGTAGTACTAACATATTTAGGGTAGGTATAACACCTCTTTCTTTAATTAGTACCATTCTAATATCAATCGTCTATTTCGTCGCCGACCCAGGCTGCTGTATCGATATTAGAATGCTACTAATTAAATTAGTAATTAGTATGCATTCATTTATTTATTCTACCCCAATTCTCCTACTTTCATTTATTCTTCACTTCCTTCTAGTATTTTTATAAACTTTTTCCTAGTTTTTCTTGGTATTTCCAAATCACTATTACCAATATATTCTAGTGCTTTATCTATTCTTTGTTTATAATCTTCAAGTTCACAAATATAACCAAATAACAAATTTGCATCAGTATAATGTAATGAAAAAGGAATTATTACATTGTGTTCATTTCTTTGTGGTTTTTCATTACTAGCATAATTACCTAAATCATTTATTATTGCTTTTATTTTTTGTTTCATTTATTCCACCCCAATTCTTCAACTTGTTTATTTATTGCTTGTAGTTCTTCCATAGTAATTATTTCAGGTGTATTGTCATCACCATAAGTTTTTATAAATGCTTTATCTTTCTTTTCAAAACTAATATGTAAATAGTCATTTTCAAATTCAGCATTTTCTTTTATTTGATATTCATATAATAAAAAATATTCATTATCATTTACTAACTTATACCCTAACTTTTCAAATATTTCTTTTGCTTGTGATTTCTTATGTATTCCATCAGGGTACATCTCACTATAATATTTTATTTCTTCTAATGTTTCTTCACTCATTTATTCTTCATTTCCTTTAATTTATGGGTAAGTTATTTGTCTTTTGTATAATAAACTCTTTTGCTTTATTCATTATATCTAAAACAAATTCTTTACCCATACATTCAGTATCCATTTTATATATTACTTCTTCATTTTCTTTTTGACCACTAACGGTATAAACAACAAGGTGTCCAAAACCAATATTTCCTGACCACCAAATGTCCATACCACCGTCAAAAAATTCTACATAATCTACTTCAACTTTTTTTTCTCTCATTATTCTACCTCAACGTTACCATCAACATCAGTACTTACTTTAATAATTTTAGTTACTTGTTGAGCTGGTCCTACACATGTAGGCATATTATTTTTTGCATCTATCAGATGTACTAGTGTCATTATGTTTAGTGCTAGTAGTACTATTGATAGTATAAGATTGATTATTGTTAGTCTTTTCATAGTTATCACTCCAATTCTTTATTATGATCATAGATGTTATTCCAATGAAGATGAATGCTATTGCGCATAGCGTAATTATAATTCTTTCTTTCATGGTATCCTCCATTAACACTTATAGTCAGACGAGTAGTTTATAGTAAATGAGATTTTCAGAACTTAGTATAGGATCGATTTGTGTATTGGAGTCTCGTCTGACTGTAACTATTAATGAACTATTCCTCTATATTCAATACTTATTTTATTTTCAGTCCATGCTTTACTTAGATATATCTTGTGTATCATACCATGATATTTAAAGGTAGCATACGCATCGAACATTTCATAGTCATTAACTTTACCTGATAAAACTATTTCAGTTACATTAAATCCTCCGATGCATTTTTTTAAATCATTTACAGTTCCTTTAAAAATATATTTCTTACCCTTTAATATATCCTGTATCATACGCAAGTATATCTCCTATATCTACTATTAAATAATTAATTCCTTCATAACTAATAGGTAGTGAAGCATATAATGGGAAGAATACTACAGTTCCAATTTCATATTCTCCGTCAATTACTTCTCCTCGAACTACATCTTTACGAGATTGGGTCTCATTAGTAATGCTTAAACCATTACCTAAATTAGTTTGGGAATCTAATTGTTTAATTAGTACTTTTCCTTTTGTAACCTTTATCATTCTACTCCTCCTATAATCATTATAGCACTGTCCACTATAAAAGACAATATAAAAAGGATACTTTTTTGTATCCTTTATGATCTTTTTATCATCTCACCTTTAAGTTTGTACATGTTCTCTTCAGAGTTCCATGCTCCATCCTTCATTACTGTAGCAGTATGTAATATATTATTCTTATCATAGTATTGATAGAATAACATACTATTACCAGCAGTATTTACTTTGATGATATTTGAATTTTCTGCTAAGTTAACCTTTTTACCATTTGAATCATAGTAGTAATCACCTTTAGTACTAGATTTAGGTGTACCTTTATTGATTTCATCTGCTGTAACAATAGCATTTTGTTGAACCATAGTATATCTAAGTTGTAATGCTGCTATTCTATTTGATTCTGCAGCGTTAGCATTAGCTTGGCGAGCTAAATCATTAGCTTGTTTTTGAAGTTCTTCATTTACTTTATTGTTACGAACTGTTTCGTCATATGTTAATTTACTTAGTGTTTCAATACCATAGTATCTTGTTACGGTTTCTCCTGTCTCAGGATCAGTTACATCCCAGTGTGAGAACCCTTTTGAATCATAGTATGCCTGAGCTGCAGCGTTAACTCCACGAGCTCTGGCTTTTTCAGCTTCAGTACTATATGGGTTAGCTAGTATTTGATCAGCAATCTTTTGTTGCTTCATCATTTCACTAGCTTCAGGTGGTACATAGCATCCAGTTTCATTAGCTTCCTTAACAGCTAGATCAACTGCATCTTGGTAGTATTGTAATGCTAAAGCTTTTTGATTAGCTTCAGCATACATTCTAGCTATACCAAGCTTAGTATCAACACCATACTTTTGCATCTCAGCTTGAGTATACATGTTGGCAGCTGTCTCTGCTTGTAAGAATGCTACTTGCAAATCGCTTGCTGTCTTTTGTCCACCATTCCAACCCATCTTATCTTGAGTTTGTCTAGCACTATATTCACTTGCAAAGTAATTATTAAATGCTGTACTTGCAGCTTTATCTAATTCTTGTTTAGCTTGCATTGATTCATATCTGGCTTGTGAAGCTTGTTGATCATACTCTGATTGTGCCATTTCAGCAGCTATTTTATTCCAAGTATAGTCTTCATTTTCTGTAGCTTTATATTGATCTTCCATCCCATACTTAGATTCAAAAGCACCTTTTAGTTCTGCATTGTTACTTAGTGTTGTACTTGTTTTAACACTAGTGTCATATTCTTTTGCAGCTGCAGATGTATATGAGAATGTTTGCTTAGCATCTGCTTGTGACATGGCATTTTGTGCTATCTCATTTGCATGATCTCTTTCACCTATAGGTTGAACAGGTTTGTTTGCATCAGTATACATACTCTTATTAGGAGATGTAACTTGATTCAACACTTCTGGAGCAGGTTCAACATCAGGTTGAACTGCACCATCTGAAGGTTGAGTGTTTAAAACATCACTATCTTCCATATTACTTTGCCTCCTTTACATTATTTATATTTCTAAATTTTTCTGGTATATTCTCTGAATTTCTTTGTTCTAACTCATGCATTCTTTCTAATAGATCAGCGCCTGAATCATTTGAACTAGAACTATATTTATTATAAGATGCATCTCTTGTTTCAGAAGACATTGCTTCATATGTTGGATTATTATTTGTACCATTACCTGATACAGTTTCTATAAATGAACCATCATTATAATCATAGCCTTTAACTTTTGTTGTAACATTACCATCTTTATCTATATCATATGATGTGGAATCTGATATGTTATCTTTATTTCCTGTTATAGCATCTCCGTTTTTATTAACATTATAGTATGTTGTATCTGAAATATTTTTTGATTTAGCATTTGTTCCAAATGGTGTTCCACCTTTTTTTATTACATCTTTTTCTGACATATTAGATTGTGTAATTTTATAGAAACCATTGCCTTTATGTTCTAATTCATAGTAAATAGTCTTTTCAACATTTCCATCTTTATCTTTAATGATGTAACACATTGTAGAATATGTTCTTCCTTTTTCTTTTCTACTAGATACTTCATATGAACCTTTGTATATTTCTTTTGTTATATATGGAGAATCTTTTCCACCTGGGGATGGTACAACTTTATTACCTTCCTTTAAGTATTTTTCAACATCTTTAGCAGTGTATTGTTTCAATTTCTTTTCATCTACTTTTGATATTGTGTGATCATTACTTAAACTATAATAGTTTCCATCAGCATCTTTGAAGACAACATATGAATTATATCCTGTAGTATCTACCCAACCATCTAGAACAGTTAAGTTATTATGTACTTTACCATCTTTATCTTTAATTCCTTTAGATGATTGAGCATTCATGATATCTTTATTAATATCTTTTTGATAAAGTTTTATATCTGAATCTGATCTAAGGAACCCATTTTCATTAAATATTCTTCCTCCCCATCCAGAGTTTTTTGTTAATGATTTTGTACTTGTTGGTGACTCAACTGCAGGTCTTGTTCCTATAAAGTATTCTTTACCTGATACATTAATAGATTTAACTCCACTGAAATCTGCAACACCTTGTTCAAATCTATCATTAATATATTCTTCAACAGTCTTACCATCTGAATCAAGTATCTTATAGTTACCTTCTGTAAGAGGTCTCCATGATTTATCATCATACATGATACCAGCAAATACTTTACCATCATCTGTGTATCCAATTCTTAATTCATAAGTATTACCATCAACATTAATCTTCTTACCAGTAGCTTCTGTACATTTATCTGGTAGAACTGTAGTAGTTCCTGGATTACTATCAATATAAGATTGAGCATTTGTTCTTTGATTATCTCCTTGATAATTTATTTCATATTTAACAGGGTCTAATCCAGCAGCTTTAAGTGTTGAATTAAGATATTGTCTACCATATGCTGTAAGTATACTATTATATAATGTAGGATCTTGATATGCATGTTCTAAATCTCTGTAACCTTTTAGTCCAGTTAGTCCTGCATATTCTGGATCATCAAAGTCATGTCCAATAATTCCTTTATTATCAAGTCCAAGTATATTAGTATAGTTAATTCCTTGATCAAGCTCAGCTTCTTCCATTCTGAATTTAAATTCCCTTAACTTTAATTTATTTCCAGCAGCTGTAATTGCATTACCTTGCGCAGCAATTTTGTTAGCTTCTTTCTTAAGTTCACCCATGATAGTGTTATGTCTAACACTTTCTTCATAATTCATCATGCTTAAACATTTCATACCACGAGTAGAAATTTTATTAGCAGCAAACCATTGCTCAGCTACACCTGATATTCTTTTAGCTTTAGCTACATCTTCAGGTTTTGCATCTTTATTATTAATAGTAGCTTGAGCAGCTTCATAATTAGCTAACATATATTGTCCTTCTGCTGGCATATACCAACCAGTTAGTTGTGCTTCACTAATAGCTTTCTCTTGAGCAGCTCTATAGAATCCATATGCTGTTTCTTTTTCTTTATTAGCTGCATATGCGCGAGCTGTTGCCATAGTATTATCATAGTAATACTTTTGTAAATCCATCTCGTCATACATTTCTTCATTAATGATTGTATTTAAGAAACTCATTTGAGTATCTTTATCATTAATTCCACCAGCCACCCAGTATGATCCAGCTTCTTCTGGATTATAATTATATTCCTGAGTTAAGAATCTATTCATTGCTTTACCAGAATTGTTTGCTTCATTGATAGCGCCTGTTACTTTAACAATTTGGTTAGCCATGTTTTGTGTTGCATCTAAGTTTGGATCATATTTAGTTGCACTATCTGGTAAACTATTATATGTGACATTATCATCCATTGGTGTTGGTTGTTCAACAACAGCAGGCTCTGTAGTTTCCACTACAGTAGGTTCAGTTGTAGTAGGTTCTAATGTTTGATTTGTTTCTTCCATACTATACACCTCCTAATGGTAATTCAGTTCCTCCCATTGCAGCATTATCCATAGCACCAACATTATTAGCAGGAGCACCAGTTGCTTGTTCAGGAATTGGTTCACCTGTTGATGGAGGTACTACATCTCCACCTTCTGGCATAGGTCTTGGACCAGCTTGTCTTGTTCCAGGAGTTGTTAATTTACGAATTGTTTCTTGTTCTCTTGGGTCAAGTTTACTTAGTTCACCTTGCCAATCTACTTTTGGTATAGCTTCATTAGTGAAGTCACCAGTAGTTAAATCAAATCCGTCTCCGATTGCATCTTTAACAGTCATCCATCCTCTTGGAGTTTCAACTTCAATTGATGATGGATCATTCATAGCTTTTTCTAGAAGTTCTTTTTTGTACTTCTCACTTATTTCTCCTTCACCTTTTTCAAGAATCTTTAATAGTTCTTCAGCTTCTGGTTTTAACTTCTCCTTTTTTTCATCAGTTGTTTTATCAATTTCTAAAGTAGGATCGGCATCACCTGCTGATGGTGAATACATCATTTGTTCTAACATTCTGTTAGCTTCTTCTTCATCCTTAGGTTCCTTCTTTGGTTTTTTAATTTCCTCAGTTGACACAGGTCCGGCATTTACTGGACTCTCTGCAGGAACTCCAGATTCAGGTCCAGTCATTAGTGGACTTATCTCTTCGTTTTGCATATTAAATACTCCTCCTTTAATATATTGTTGTCTTTATCAATGATACCCTTACTTCTTGCAATCTTAGCTAACACTACATGGTATGACTTCTCTGGATCAAAGTCACCTCGTGAAATTATTCTTGTAATGTATACAAGGTTTCGATCCAAGTTACCAGCTTTGCTATTGCGTTTAGCATTTTGTTTATGGTAGTGTGGCTTTTTGACTTTAAAAGTAAGAATATCATTCATAGTATCACCTAGTTAAATTATACCATAGTAGATAATTCTTAACAATGATGGTATAATTAAGCAAAGGAGGATTTATATGCAAAGAGTTTTTGCACCAGATGTCATAACAACTAAAGAGAACCTTTTAACTGCTCTTCGTATGGGCGATATTAAGACAAGTAAATATAACTTATTGAATGAAGAGGAGAAACTATTCGTTGAATTAGTTGTGTTCGGTGATTATAATGCTGAACAAGCTATGATGTCTATTAGAGGTGACAAGTATCACAAAGGTATGGGCAACAGAATGTGTGCTAGACCTAATGTTGCCGATGCCTTAGAAGAATTATCTTATAAAAAGAATAAAAAGTTTATGGCTGAGATCACTTCATCTAGAGATATGGCTCTTCGAAAGTTAATGTATATTATGAATACAACAGAAGATGAAAGTGTTGCAGCAGCTTGCGCTAAAACTATTCTAGATAAGTCTGAAAAGATTACAACTGAGAAAGATGCTAAGGATGTTGTTAATGCAATTCAATTTAACATTAACTTAGCACCACAACCAATAGATGTGTCACATCCTAAAGTAGATTTAGATGCACCTATTATTTATGAAGCTAAAGATTATGATGAAGTTGTGGATAAAGTCTTACCAGATAAAGAAGATAAATCTTCTGGTTTGGATTATAAATTAAGTTATGCATCAGTTGACAATTATTCTGAAGAATAGTATATTTAAGTAGGGGACAACCCCCACTCCAAATCTTTTTTACTCAGGTTTATCCTGAGTTTTTTGTTGCACGAAAAAAGGAACCTTTCGGCTCCCTTTCGTGTCGATCCTTTCGGATTTGTTGAAGATTTACATTTTCACAACAACGACAAGACCTTTAACTTAGAGAGGTAGGTACTCCTACCTAAGTTAATTATAAGGTATGTCTTTTTATTTGTCAATCAATGTATTATCTTCAAGGATTAAATTACATTCTTCTGCAATTTCAGTTTCGAATCTAGTGGAACGAACACTTTTGAAATTATTAAGTTCGCACCATAGGCTGTACTCTGCATATAATTTATCAAACTCTTTACTCTTTAAGTAAGTGTTATCTAATTTCTTATTAGTTATCCAACTAAGTACACTACTATTCTCTATCTTATATTCTTTCATGATATCTTCTACCCCTTTAGGAATAGTAAACTCTTGAGTCTTTGTTAATACTTTTTGAATAGCCATCATACTTTTATATGCAATATATTCTAACTCTTCAGTTCTCATTAATTTCTCTTGGAACTGAGCTCCTTCTACTAAACTAACTTTACTTAAGTTAGCATTAAAAGGAATAATAATTAACTTTCTATAGAAACCATAACTTGTATCTGGTGTACGAGGTAACTTGTTAGCTGAGAAAAATAATGTAGCAAACACAGTGTCCGAGAATGGATGCTGATTTTTTCTCTCAATTGTTATTTCATCTCCACCACATATTTGTTTAAATAGGTCACTATCTTTTAAAGGTTGTGCTGATATATCACCACTCAATGATACTAATCTATTATGTAGTTCAGCAACTCTAAACTTTTCTCCTAAATCTTTAAATGAAATACTGGTACAATTTTCTCTTCCAGCTATTTCTTTAATGATATCTAGGAATGTACTTTTACCATTTCTACCACCACCAATAAGTAGAAACGCTTTATGTAATGCTTGTGTTTTTAAGAAACTATATCCTATTGCTTCATATAATAGTTCTTCACAGCGTTTATCTCCACAAGTAGCTGTGTTAAAGAACTCATCTGCTGTTTCACCTTGAGCATCAGGGTTCCAATTAACATGCAATTGAATAGTTTCTAAATGTTCAGGACTATGTTCTTCAAAATCCATAGTCTTTATATCTAACCTACCATTTAAGAATGATACCTTGAACGGATCTTTATTAAACTCAGTAGGTTCTAGTTCTAATTTTGAATTAAGAAATTTTAGTACTTCTACTTTTTGAAACTCTTTTAGTATAGGACACAATTGTGTCATTATACCTTTAACATAATCATCATTATTTATATAAAGACCTTTAGCTTCATCATAATAATATAGAAGTTTTGTCTTTGAATCCTTTTTAATTTTAAGGTAATCAATTAAATAATTACCCATCATATCGTGTTTAAATGTGGAACCATCAAAGAAGTTTTGCTTATCCACATCTTCATTATTACTAGGGCGTAGCATTGTATCATTCATTTCTTTTTCAGTTAATGGTTCAAATGCTACATAGTTATTTATAAGTTTTATGCATTCAGTTCTTTGTGATGCTGATAGAGATGTATTCATTTTTAATCTCCATAGTTGTCTATTATAGGTATCATTTCTAGCTTCCATTAATGGAAATGTTATAAAATTATCTTCAGGTTTCTTTCCTCTTTTAAATATAGGTGTTAACCAGAACGGTAATTTATCTATACCATTATAATAGATAACTTCTCTATCAGATAACTTCTTGCTTTTATTGACTCTTGGATTTTTAAAAGCAGTAGTTATATAACTCTTACCATTACAATGAACTATGGTATCACACATTGCACCTATAGCAGTGATGTTTTCTACTGTTTTATTATTGTAATCGCTCTTCGCATATATGTGCATACCTCTATGTGTCTTAACACACATGACTTTTTCTTTCCTATCTTGTATTATCTGGAACACGATATCAGATGTAGCCCTATCATCTATATCTATTATGATATATCCTTCAGGGACTAGCCATCCTATTTCCATATCGGGTTCTATATTTGCAATCTTTACTATCTCTTCAAAGGTAAGTGGTGTAAGCTTTTGCCCAGCCACAGGCGAACCGTGGAATAATCTAACATATCCAGCACGATCACCATTATAAAGGTCATTAAATTGTTTAAAAGTAATCATTCAAATATATCTTTTAATTGATTGATATCTCGTATTTCCATAGCTATACCTCCACTTTCTCTTATAAGTTCTAGTTTTGTGTCTTGCAAATCACTTAATACAGATCCTTGCTTAAGTTCAAATGCATAAAATTTCCCCTTGTGACAGCATATGATGTCGGGTTCTCCTTCAAGTTGATAAGAGGACACATGTATCTTAATTACATATGCCCCTATACTCTTTAGATAACTTATTACTTTCTTTTGAAATGCTGACTCAAGCGGCATTTTTCTTCTTACCAAGGTAAATCTTCGTCAGCTGATACAGTATAATCGTTATCGTCTTCTTTTACTTCTGTCTCTACATTTACTTCTTGAATAGGTTTAGCTTGTGTAGCTTTACTTGCTATATATTTAACACCTTGATATTCTCCACAATCTTTT
>Ga0310691_10000529_pt1 | contig 69844 bp, 57 predicted proteins | sample 176DNAGHGlowgp2_FD_203887 | JGI IMG/M metagenome (GOLD analysis project Ga0310691, IMG submission 203887) | Sheep rumen microbial communities from Palmerston North, Manawatu-Wanganui, New Zealand - 1766 DNA GHGlow gp2 (v2) (version 2) | ecosystem: Host-associated > Mammals > Digestive system >...
AAAAAGCTTCTCAAATCTGAAATAATTGTTGTACCTTTGCTCACGGCTTTGATGTTTGAATTTTACTTTTTGGCGATTGTAAAATTACTCATTTTCAGTGAGATGACCAAACATCGAGGCCATTTTTATTCCTATTTTATGTTAAATTATGCAGGTGCGCCATCACTTGCGAAACTTGAATCAAACAAAAAAAACTATCAGACAAATAAAAAACAATAAATATTTGGCTATTTTAAACTATAGTTGTAATTTTGCAATCATGTGCAAATCAAGGGATTTTTCTTAAGCAAAAAATATTGAATATGAATGAAAACATTAAATTCAGCGTAACAATACCAGCGTATAAAAACTGTTATTTAAGGGAAGCTATCGATAGCGTATTGGAGCAAACATATCACAATTACGAGATTGTGATAGTAAATGATGCTTCGCCTTATGACCTAGACTCTATTGTTTGGAAATACACAGATTCACGCATTCGCTATTATAAAAATAGAACAAATTGTGGTGCCAAGGATGTGGTGGACAACTGGAATAAATGTCTTGCCTATGCCACTGGCGAATATATCATCTGTATGGGGGACGATGACAAACTAACTCCAAATTGCCTTAAATTCTATGCAGATTTGATTGACAAATATCCCAATATGGATTTATACCATACAAGAACAGAAATAATGGATGATGATTTTAACTACATCCGAACTTTAGAAGAACGTCCAGAATGGGAGTCCGTTTATTCTTTGATATACTCTCATCGCAGTTCTGCCATTGGAGATTGGCTCTTCAGAACCAGTACCTTACGAAATAAAGGCGGTTTTTATAAACTCCCATACGGATGGTCTAGTGACTATATAACAGCCTATATCATGGCCACAAGTCATGGTGTAGCAAACACCAACGAGGTTGGTTTTCAATATCGGGGTAATAGTCAATCTATCAGCCATGACCTCACATGCATTGAAGAAAAGATTGGAGCAATTCACTCTGCAATGAAATGGATTATGGATTTCGTTGCCAACAAACATCCAGACAATGAAGAAGATAGACACATTATAAAACTCATCAAGCATAATTATATCAAATATGCCCATCGAGATATTGATGATATGATAGAATTCGATATTCGCAAAAAGTTTTGGGCAAGGGGATGGTATTGGCTTACACACAGAAAGCAACAAAATATTTCTTTCTATCGCTATTTCCGATGTGTTATCAAAGCAATTAAATACAAATTAAAGTACAAATGAGTATATTAAGAGACATTACACATCGATCCATCTCGTTTTACAGACAAAGAATCGTTTGTGAGCAGTATCCTATGCTAACATCACTTAGTAGAAATGAGTGGCAAGACAAAGGAGCATTTGGTCTTGTCTATATGCTTCATCATGTTACAGAAAAGAATCCAAATGGCATACCCACAAATGAGGATCTGAAGGTTTCACCTGCATTTTTAGATAAAATAATAATAAATTATAAAGCAAAAGGATTTGAATTCGTTTCGCTGGATGATCTCTATGCAATTCTTTCATCTTCAAAGAAACCAGATCATCCATTTATCACATTTACAATCGATGATGGATATTTGAACAATTATACCGACGCAAGACCAATATTTGAGAGATACCATGTTCCATTTGCTATATTTATAGCCACAGATTTCATCGACAGGAAAGCTATTTTGTGGTGGGATGCCATAGAGGATTTAATCCTTCATAATAACGAAATAAGAACAGAGCATGGCATTTACCCATGTAGAACATTTCAAGAAAAATGGAACACTTTCCGCATTCTTCGTGAGTATATTCTGCAATTAGACCAAAATCAATTAAATGATTCGCTTAGTCTGATGTTTTCCTATTATGACATCGATTGGTATAAGCCAATCCGCGAAAAGGGCATGAATTGGGATCAAATTAAGGAACTTAGTAAGCATCCCTTATGCACAATAGGAGGGCACACTGTCTCTCATCCAGCTCTTAATCAATTGTCTGACGACGATTTCCGTCAGGAAATTAGAAAAGGAATCGAAAAGATAGAATCCGTAACAGGACAAAAGGTCAATCATTTTGCCTATCCATACGGTTCTCCAAATGAAATTGGCGAGAGAGAATACCAACTCATAAAAGAATTCAACTTCAAAACTTCATTCATAGCTTATGGTGGATGCATCACTGAGGAGAATAAAAAAAATACTACACATTTACCAAGAGTCTATCTACATGAGTAATCACTATAATAGCCGTAATTCTGAGGCCATCACATGGCTGCGTTTCCCACTAATATTCCTTATTATCCTGCTTCATTGCTATTCTGTACAGCGGTTAGAGGGAAATCATGAGTTATATTTCAAGGTACTATATCCGTTCTCTCTATGGTTGGGAGAGACTGGTGTGCCAGGGTTCTTCTTCATATCTGGGTATTTATTTTTTCTTAGTAAGAAAAATTATTTGCAAAAGCTGGAGACCAGAGTACATACACTATTAATCCCCTATTTGATTTGGAACTTTCTGTTATTATCACTCTATATCATTGCCTATGCCATGGGGTATCCACAAGATATCAACGGCAGAAATATCTCAGAATTCTCAATAGTCGATTATATCCGATTGTTCTGGGATAGAGGAGATTATGACAACGGTAATTTTGTTCCATTGTTATGCCCATTATGGTATATCCGCAATTTGCTGATCATGTCTGTTTTATCTCCCATACTGTATTATATAATAAGGTACATGAGAGAGTTCTTCTTAATTGTTATTACTATTTGGTGGATGATTAGTTTTCATAATGCCTTCATTCCCCAAACCATACTCTTTTTCAGTCTTGGTGCTTACTTCTCTATATTCAGCATCAATCCATTAAAAGTCTTTCAAGAAAAAAAAGGATTATTCCTGACATCATTTGTAGTGTTTGCTCTTGGCGACATTCTTTCCCATATTATAATTCCCACCCCAATTAACCTTCAGTTGCACCGTTTCTCGCTCATATTCAATATCCCAGCACTATTCCTTTTAGCAGATTATGCTGTTCGACATGGACAGAGCAATAGGCTCTTTCCAAATGCCGCATTTATAGTCTTTTGTGTTCACTACCCCATTGTGGTTCTTTCGCGCAAGAGCTGTATCTATTTTTTTTCTGATGCATCAGATTACGTACACATTCTTCTATATTTTGTTTGCGTTATCATTTCGACAGGATTAAGCATCGGACTCTATACACTACTGAATAAATACTTCCCTAATCTTAAAAACATCTTATCAGGTAACCGATGAAAAAGAAAGCACTTTACACTCTATTCCTATTATTGATCTGCATCATAGCGGGCATCACATATGGTTCATATCAATTCTATGCTCCACCCTGCATAAGAGAACCATACCCAATGAAGCATCTAGAAGACACACTTCGTATCGCATATATAGGTGACAGTTGGGCTTTTTTGCACAAAGACCATAACTGCCAGATACCGAGATTTTTAGAAGGCACTATTCACCGTCCCGTGAAGGTTCATTCATACGGCATCTGCGGTTTGACAAGCAAGGAAATTTATGAGAACATGTATAATAACACCGATTTCAAACACTTCCTGCAAAAGAGAGGTTACGAATACTGCTTTATTTCAGCGGGTATCAATGATTCCTACAAGAAGATGAGCTCAAAATATTATCAACAAAGCATGGATGGTATCATCCAATTATTAATAGCCAACAACATTCGCCCTATTATACTTGAAATTCCAGATTATGATATTCAAAGAGCCTATTCATGGCAGAAATATTTTAGGAAGTTTCTACGGGATTTCTCTATGTGGATTAACAATACACCTGTTGATTGCAAACAGTTGTTTCGAGAGGCTCTTGATGAACTCGTGATTGAAAAAGGGTATCAGAACAAAGTTAGCATCATCCACTATCAAACATGGAATAATAATTTTATTGACGATTTGAAACGATTATATATACATGACGGGATGCATCTCAATAGCCAAGGGTATGACAAGCTTGACAGCGTTATAGCTTCAGAAATTCAAACCACTATAAATAGAACTCATGGAAACAAATAGCATTGCTTTTCATCGGCTTTCTGCAGCCATTGCATGGATCCGCTTCCCACTTATACTATGTGTGGTTATGCTCCATTGTTATTGCACTGTGCCTCTACCACAAGGTGACCATTCAATATATTTCAGATTGGTCTATCCTTTTGGGTTATGGTTAGGCGAATCTGGTGTACCTGCATTCTTTTATATTTCTGGTTTTCTTTTCTTTTTCAGTCAGAAATCATACAAAGACCGTATTAAATCTAGAATACACACCCTACTCTATCCCTATTTATTATGGAACTCTCTCTTCCTCATGATATACTTGATATTATTCCTATTTGGACATCCACTTGACATATTGGGTAAAAATATCAGTGATTACAGTGCTGTAGACTATATCAGGGCATATATTGACCGTGGGGAGTACAATGGAGGGAACAATGGACCTATTCTTTGCACTTACTGGTATGTCCGAAATTTATTCTTGTTATGCCTGATTGCACCTTTGTGGTTCTATCTCAATAAGTATCTAAAGTTACTTTTCCCCTTTGTACTAATCATCTGGTGGATGTCGCTCCATCATAATGCATTACTTGCAGAAAGTATTCTATTTTTCAACCTTGGCGCCAGTTTCGCTATTCATAACATCAATCCTTTAGAACTTGTTTGCAAGAGGAAGATATTGTTTATTATATTTTGGATCTGTATCACCATAACAGACCTATCCACTCATTGTCTGTTTAATTTCATTTGCGCGTTTTATATTCATAGGACTGCATTGATTGTCAATATTTTTGCATTCATCGTATTCGCAGATATGATTGTTAAAGGAGACAGAAATAAAGTCAATCCTTTTTTAGCTGGGTCTGTATTCTGGGTGTTTGCCACTCATGATCATTTGGCTATCGCATTTCGTAGGCTCTGCATGACCTATATGGGGAATGTGTCCGACATCACTCACTTCTTTTTATATTGGTTGGCAGTCATTGTGGTGACACTCCTATGCTTGATAAGCTATGCTGTCATGAACCAGCTATTCCCTTCATTCGTAAAATTTGCAACTGGGGATAGGACTAAATGATTTCAACCAAAAGAATCGAGTATATCGATGCCATGCGGGGAATGACCATGATACTGGTGGTCTATTCACACGTTTGCAACTATTGTCTGGGAGACAAGACGATGGGATTCAACGACATATTCTTCCTGTTCCGCCTGCCGTGCTTCTTCTTCATCAGCGGCTGGCTCTTCGAGAAGATGGGACAACAGTGGGATAATGGGACAGTCATGACGGTGGTACGACACAAATTCATGGTTCAGATTGTGCCGACCGCGATTTTCCTATTACTTTTGGCACCTCCGCCACTATTCTTCTCCAAGCTCGGCGCCACAAAGGGAGGCTACTGGTTCACGTTCGCTCTCTTCGAATTCTTCCTGCTGTGCATCTTTTCAGAACGTTATCTCAAGAAATGGGGAGGATTGTTCGCATTCATCATCTCCATCCTGGCGTTTGCATACGACATCAGCTACAACCAGTACTTCCGAAACATGGGACTACTGACCAACGCTTTAGGTTTCATCGGCTTTACCACGTGGCGCTATTACCTCTTCTTCTATATCGGCACATGGGTCAAGCGGCATTTCGAACAGTTCCAAGGATGGATCAGCCATCCGATACTGACAGGCCTCATCATCGTAGGATTCTGCATAACGGCCATAAATCCCAGTCCTGAGAACGGAGTTCTGGCATACACCGTGTTTGCCGTTGGGGGCATACTTGGCATGACGATGGTGTTCTCATTCTTCCGTCACTTTGCCTCTGCCTTCTCAAAGCAGCATTGGCCCGGTCGCTGCCTACAGTACATCGGAACACGGACACTCGACATCTACCTCCTGCACTACTTCCTCTTACCAAGATTCCTCTTGGCCTATGCCCCCAGACTGCAGGAATCTGACAACAGATTCCTGGAAATGCTCGCAGCTCTAAGCATTGCGCTCTTAGTAGTAACAGGCTGTCTGACAATCAGTTACATCATCCGACTTAACCCAGCCCTTGGGCACTTACTGTTCGGAGTAAAACGCATTAAAACCTCTGCATCATGACTCAATATATCCAGCTGCTACGCCCACTTCAATGGCTCAAGAACGTGTTTGTATTTGCGCCTATCTTCTTCAGCAACAACCTGCTGAAGGGTGAATTTTTCTGGCCGACACTGATTGTGTTCGCCTCGTTCTGTCTCATATCGAGCAGCATCTACTGCTTCAACGACCTGCAAGACGTAGCAGCAGACCGTCTGCACCCCAAGAAGTGCAAGCGACCGATAGCCTCCGGAGCAGTTTCTCTAACTGCTGGTTATATGATGATGCTCCTTTCTATGGCTGGTGCTTTAGTACTTCTTCCGCTGGCCAAGAGTCCTAATACACCTTATTTATATATAATAGTGGTGGGCTACTGGCTGATGAACATCGCCTATTGCCTGAAGCTGAAGCAGATAGCCATCCTCGACGTATCGATCATCGCCATCGGATTCGTCATGCGCGTGCTCATCGGCGGTCTGACTTCCGACATCTGGGTGTCTCACTGGCTTGTACTGATGACCTTCCTCGTCACGCTTTTCCTGGCTCTGACGAAGCGAAACGACGACTACCGCATCTATGAGCAGACTGGCATGAAGCCGCGCGTTTCCATCACAGGCTACAACAAGACCTTTATCAATGAGGCAACGGCCATCGTAGCTGCGGTGACAATGGTCTGTTACATCATGTACACTATGTCAGAGGAAGTCATAGTTAGGCTGGGAACACGTTATGTCTACCTGACTGCCGGCTGGGTATTGGCAGGACTGCTGCGCTATCTGCAGAACATGATTGTCTTCGGACTGAGCGGCAGTCCTACGAAATCACTTATCAAAGATCACTTTATCCAACTCTGCATCGCAGGCTGGCTGATATCCTTCTTTGTCATCATATATCTTTGAGACAATTTTTTGTCCAATTCATTAAAATGCCTACATAACTACATTCATTATATAATATACACCTGATATTCAATTATATACAAAGGTTTTTATATACATAATAACTACATTATAACTACATATAACTACATTCAAACTACACAAAATGGGGTTTTATAGGCACTAAACTCGTAGGAAATGGTGATGAGAGAAGCTGAGAGGATAGGGATGAGTGAGAAATTCTCGAGAGAATTTGAGAGAAAAGATAGTGTAAAGTCGGAGTTTAGTTAGGGTAAAGTCTGAAATTCTCGAGAGAATTTTGAAGAAAGGTATAGGGAGAGTCTGTGAAAGGTGCAGGGAAGATGAGGGTTTAGACGGCTTAAAAGTATGAAAATAGTCAAATCAATGTAGTTTGCATGTAGTTATATGTAGTTATAATGTAGTTTGCGTGTAATTAAATCCATATGTTATCTATCTGGTTATAAGAAAGATACAATGATATTAATGTAGTTATGTAGATGTTTTTAAAAAATTGGCTCAACGATGAAAGATGCGGCGATAGGCGGCATAGACTGCTATGAAGACTGCAGCCTTCAGCAGTGGAGCGAGCAGATAATGAAGTGAAAGAGCTGTCGTGGATGTACCGAAGGCAGCGAAGAAGGCCGTGTCGATGAAGGAGAAGAAGAAAACATAATGGGCCAGATAGACCAGATAGGCCGAGTCGCAGACTACCGACGGCAACCGTCTGGCGGTAGTACTGAGGATTCTTGATGCCAGGCAGAACACGGCGACGGCTCCTGCGAGACGGAAGCAGAGCATCAGGGAGGAAAAAACTGGCATATTGTATGTCAGCATCATCGCTATCGCAAAGGCAATCGATATGATATAGGCTGGCCATTCGAATGGCCTCAGGTTTTCAAGCAGATCCATTCGTCGGATACTGAAAAAAGCACCAAAGGTAAAGAAATATACAGCATAGGCAGACAAGCCCGGGATGAAAGCACAGATGCCGGAGAGGTAGATGATAGTCAGAATGGCCATAAGCCAGGAACCGAGTTTTCTCACCCCTATATATATAATAGGTGTAAGAAGCGAAACAACCATCAAGTCGCGCAGGAACCAGAGCGGCATATTGGCAGGTGCCGTCATCAGCTGCTCATGTCCGAACCAGTCTGTCTGAATACCTGCTGGGCACCAGAATACCCAGAAGATGCTCCAGCTGAAGGTTCTCAGCTTAAAGGCCATCAGCAGGTTCCATATCAGATAGGGCAACAACAGCGTCTTGAGCCTACGGAGCATCTTCGCACGATAGGCTTGGCTATTCCATGTTTCGACATTGGCAAAGAAGAGATAGCCAGACATGATGAAGAACACAGGCACAGCCACCTTCACCAGCGTCTGGCTCACCAAGAGCTTCAGGAACTCGTATGTGTCCCATTCTGATGTCAGCAACGAGAATCCCTCCGCCACCTCGCCATAACTGTGGGCAAAGGTGACGAGCACGATCATCGGAAGGCGAAGCTGCCGAAAGACCTCGTATTGGGAGACTCCTTTTCCATCGTTCATGAGTGCAAAGGTACGAATAAGCGAACAAAAGGCCAAAAATTGTTTGAGCTTTTTCAAGCGTGAGTACCTTCAATAAAGCATAAGGCACGAAATATTTATCAAAATTTGGAAGATTCGGAGATTATTCGTATTTTTGCAGAAAAATAACAGTAAACATTATATGCAAGCCATCATTTTAGCAGCAGGTATGGGGCGCCGCCTTGGCGAGTACACCAAGGACAACACGAAGTGCATGCTTCCGGTAAACGGTGTCAGGCTGATAGACCGTCTGCTGGCACAGCTGTCGAAGCAAGACCTCAACAGGGTCGTCATCGTCGTTGGCTATCAACGGCAGAACCTCATCGACTATATCGGCAACAGATACGACGGACAACTGAAGATCGAGTTCGTCGAGAACCCCATCTACGACAAGACCAACAACATCTACTCGCTCGCTCTGGCGAAAGACAAACTGCAGGAAGACGACACACTGCTCATCGAGAGCGACCTGATATTCGACGACGGCATGTTCTCGCTGCTGACGAAGAATCCCTACCCTAACCTTGCCCTCGTAGCCAAGTACGAAACGTGGATGGACGGAACAATGGTGCGCCTCGATGCTGACAACAACATCGTGAACTTCGTGCCGAAGGCCGCCTTCGACTATAACGAGACCGACAGCTATTATAAGACCGTCAACATCTACAAATTCAGCCGCGAGTTCTCGCAGACGAAGTACGTGCCCTTCCTGGAAGCCTATTCCAAGGCCGTCGGCAACAACGAATACTACGAGAACGTGCTGCGCATCATCTCCTTCCTGAACAGCCACGACCTGAAGGCGCTGCCCATCACCAACGAGAAATGGTATGAAATCGACGACAAGCAGGATCTGGACATCGCCGAGGCCCTCTTTGCCGACGAGAAGGACCTGCTGAGGAAATACTACGGGCGCTTTGGCGGTTTCTGGCGATTCCCCCAAATGCTCGACTTCTGCTATCTGGTGAACCCCTATTTCCCGACTCCCCGTGTGGTCGACGAGATGCGTGCCAACTTCCAGACTCTGCTGACGCAATACCCCTCGGGCATGAAAGTGAACACCATCATCGCCAGCAAGTGCTTCGGTGTGAGTGAGGACTATATCATCCCAGGCAATGGCGCGGCAGAATTGATCAAGGCCCTGATGGAAGACATCACGGGCAAAGTAGGCACCATCCGCCCCACTTTTGAAGAGTATCCAAACCGCTTGCCGAAGGAACAGCTGGTGACCTTTGTGCCCAAGGACAATACCTATCGCTACAGTGCCGACGAACTGATGACGTTCTTCGAGGCCAACCCCGTCGACACCTTATTAATTATCAATCCCGACAATCCATCAGGCAACTTCATTCCCAAAGCCGATTTGCTCAGACTCTGCGAATGGAGTGCTCAGCAGAAGATACGTCTGATGGTTGACGAAAGTTTCGTGGACTTCAGCGAGAACTGGGAGGGCAACACCCTCTTGCATGACGAACTCTTAGAACAGTATCCGCAGCTCATCGTCATGAAGAGCATCTCCAAGTCGTATGGAGTACCAGGTATCCGATTAGGCATTCTTGCCTCAGCCGACAAACAACTGATTGCCTGCATGAAGAAGCAGGTATCCATCTGGAACCTAAATGCTTTCGCTGAATTCTTCATGCAAATCTACAACAAATACGAGAAGGACTACAAGACGGCCTGCGGCAAGTTCATAAAGGAGCGTGCAGACTTCGAGCAGCAGTTGAGAAGCATTAGTTTCCTGAGGGTCATGCCCTCGCAAGCCAACTATTTCCTCTGTGAGATTCTGCCTCCAAAGACGGCCAACGAAGTTGTGCTCTACATGCTGAAGCATCACAACATCCTGACCCGAGACTGCAGCAACAAGCCTGGTCTCGACGGCAGGCAATACATGCGCATCGCCGTCAGGAACCATGAGGACAACACGAGACTCATTGAAGGATTAAGAGAACTGGATAAATGACTAACGAACCACGATTCTAAGAATCAGCAACGATGAAGATCTGTATTTGTGGAGGTGGAAACTTGGGGCATGTGTGTGCCGGATTTCTGGCAAACAGGGGGCATCAAGTGTCTATACTGACCACCAAGCCCAAGCTTTGGAGACAGACGATAGAGATTGTAGCCCCCGAAGGATCTTTTGAAGGTCAGCTGGCTCAAGTAACCTCTAACGCTGCAGACGCCATTCCACAGGCAGAGATCGTCTTGATTTGCTTGCCAGGCTTTGCCATTCACGACGAACTCCTCAAAATCAGACCGTATCTCTCCAATACATGCAAGGTGGGAACGGTGGTATCGAGCTCTGGGTTTTTCTTCGAAGCCTTTGAAGTGCTGCCAGCAGACATTCCCATCTTCGGGTTCCAACGCGTGCCGTTTATCTCAAGGACCATCGAATATGGACGAAAGGCCGAACTGAAGGGCTATAAAGAGTCACTTCACGTAGCCATAGAACATACCGACGCCAAGGAGAATCTCTGGATAGAGCTGGAGTGTTTGTTTGAGAAGCCCGTCACTTTAGCAGACAACTTCTACGAGGTAAGCCTCTCAAACAGCAACCCCCTCCTCCATCCCTCCCGCCTCTATACGATGTGGAAAGACTGGCAGCCCGGCATCGTCTATCCCCTCAATCCTCAGTTCTATGCTGAATGGACGCTCGAAGCCTCTGCGCTTCTCATCCAAATGGACGAGGAATTTCAGAATCTGCTAAAGAATCTCGGCCTCAAGCCCGGCAGCATACCCACAGTCCTCGACTATTACGAAAGTGCGGACGCAGAGTCGCTGACCACCAAGCTTCAGACCATCAAGGCCTTTCAGGGAATTCTCTCGCCGATGAAGGAGGTGACAGGCGGTTTTATACCCGATTTCTCAAGCCGCTACTTCACCGAAGACTTCCCTTACGGCATGCGATTCATTGTGGAGACGGCCCATAAACGAAATGTCAGTATTCCAACCATTGACCAAGTATATCAATGGGGGCAGACAAAAGTCAAATGACATGCAACGGATTAACTGGATAGACTGGGTGAAGGCTTTTTGCATGACGGTGGTGGTGTTCTGCCATCTGCCACAACAGGAAGACACGTTCCACCTGCAATATCTGGCATCCGTCATCCTATCTTCCTTCTTCTTTGTCTCCGGCTATCTGAAGAAGCCTCTGACTTCCCAAAAAGAATCCTTGAAGAAATACAGCTACTCGCTCTTAATACCTTATTTAATATATAATATCATCTATTATCCTTACTGGCTGGCTAAGTTTTATATCGAGCACGGAGGAATCAGTCTTGCAGACTGCCTGAAGCCTGTCATCGGTACACTATTACTCCAACTGAATTCTGATTTCTCTTGCGAGTTGAACGGTGTCACCTGGTTTCTGCCGGCCTTGTTCCTCATGCATTGGATAACAGATATGTGCCACCGTCAAAAAAACGGGAAAGCCATCATGCTTGTTCTCACAATAGTCAGCATAACATTATATGGCGCTAATAAATACTACCACTTTGCCCCATATATCACTTTCCACGGATTCGTGCGCTGTCTCTGTTTCTTCTTTATGGGCTATTACTTTAGGCAGAAGGACATCATGACAGAAATATGCCCCAGGAAGGATCTTCTTATCGGATTAACAACACTTGCGACAAGTATAGCAATCTTCTTTTGGCACATCCATGAGGATCGGTTCGTCCTGCATATCGCTTTATTTTATGTAGTAAACCTTCTGTCTGTTTATGGCATCATCTATCTCTGTCGTAGCCTTGAGACCATCCGCCTTCGTATCATTACCCTGATCTCCATTGGCACCATGCTGATTTTCGGCATTCACAGGATCCTCATCGGCATCATTGACTTTGGACTTGAAAGGATACTGAACACCCCCGACATTCTATATAATTGGTATGAATGCACTCTACTTGCACTCCTCATCGAGCTACTTATACTTCCACTAATTCTTTTATCGATTCACCATTATCCGATTTTACTTGGCAAGAAAAAACATAGCATATGAACCCATTCAAGAAACAAATTAATCCAGGTTTCCTAACCTTATTCATGGTGTCGGTCGTGAACCTATTGTTCATGCACCATTATTTCCTGCAAACCATCGCGTTGGAGGTGGGCTGTTTCAAAAGTTCACTGGTTGACAATTTCCTGGCCTGCCTCTTGGATGCATCCTTCATCCTCCTCGTAGCCTGGATCATCACCTTTGGCAGACTAAGGCTCAGTCTGGCCATTACATTTATAGTCACGCTGTTATGGTCATTCTGCAACACATTCTATGCCCGTTTCTTCCACCAATACCTCTCCTGGTCTTCCATCGGACAAGCAGGCAATCTGACCGATGGTGCCGTCATCAACAGTATGATGGCGGGTTTTGAACTGACAGACCTTTATTATCCCTTGATGACCATCCTCTTTATTGGATTGTTCATCCTCACCTGGCGATATAACCTCACTATCAAGAGCCTCCGAACGACTCTCTTCGTATGGATATGCAGTTTGATTCTTGGACTGGCAGTCCACTCCCTGTACTTCTTCCATCCCGTTTATGGATTCGTATACGAACTGGAGAAAACGCTCTTCACACCTGAGAAGATGGACTCCATGTGGCCTAACTGGACGGTATTCCATAAAGGATTCTTCAGGAAAATGGTTATTGACCAACTGGCACGCGACAGTGAGATGAAGCTGACGAAGGAACAAGTGCAGGAAATCGAGAAGGCTTATTCTGACCATCGTCTGAGGGTCACAGGACGTACTGCTCCAGAGCATGTCAAAAATGTCATTTTCATTCTGGTTGAGTCATATCTCTCCGTCACGTCCGACTTGGTCGTCGACGGTAAGGAAATCACTCCATACATGAATAGGCTCAAACGAGACAGTACTGTTTATTTCAACAGTCACATGCGTCCTAATGTTTCCATTGGCGAATCAGCAGACGGACAGTATATCTACATGGCAGGTCTGTTGCCACTACATGCAGAGATTACGGTCAGCAAAGCCAAGCATAACGAAATCATCGGACTGCCAGAACAACTAAAAGGCATGTACAAAGATCTCAAGTCGCACACTATCATCCCCACCAATCCGACACTGTGGGAACAAATGCCAATGTCTGAGGCATACGGGTTTGATCACCTATACTCCATGCTGGACTATCAAGCAGACATGAAAGACAATGAAAATGGCGATTTCCTGAACGATGGCATGATTTTCAAATATGCGGCCTTTAAGGATCACGAGAACAGCCAGCCATTCTGTTCCCTCATCCTGACGATGTCCATGCACCAGCCATACGACTCCTTTACGGAACACGGTTTTGAAGTGACGGACAAGAATCTGCCACAGCCATATAAGAATTACCTCAATAATTGCCACTATTTCGACATGCAAATAGGAACATATCTGGAAACGCTGAAGAAAGAAGGGCTTTATGATAACAGTCTGATTGTCATCGTGGCAGATCATGATGCCCGCCCCAGATACCTCGACATGGAAGGAAAGATTCCTGATGACATTCCCATCTATATCATCAACGGTGGCTTCAATCCATCTGATGCCTGGAATGGTGAATGCAACCAGTTGGATGTGTACACCACCATCCTTGACATCATGGGCATTGACAGCCAATGGCGCGGTCTGGGTCATACACTCCTGAATAAGAACTATCAGAACTCAGTAACGGAAAAGACACAAGAACTATCCGACTGGATTACTTATAGCAACTATTTCAACAAGAAGTCGTCTGAATAAACATGAAGAAAATGGTCCTTCTCCTGCTCATTGCCATCGGCATTGTGCTACTCATTGGGTGGCGGTTGCCCCTGATGGGCAGCGAATGGAGTAAGCAGACCATCTATGTCGGGTTGTTGGATGCCTGGCATGGGGCATCAACAGATGACAAAGCCTACGCCATGTGGATTGACGATGACAGTACGGAAGGAGTGTTCGAAGTCAAGGCTATTGCTGATGAAGTAGGTATCAAGCCCGCCTTCGCAGTTATTGCAGACAAGATGGAACCTGCTGTCGCCGACTCCATAGCTTCATGGCAAAAGCAAGGAGCAGGTATCGTCTTGCACGGCCTGCGCCATGAACGATGGAAAGACTGGGACGAATCACAGATTGAGAATGACATCAACCTGAGTTATGCAAGACTTCACAAACAAGGATTTGACACGACCAAGATCCTGAAATTGATTATTCCACCTCATGGATGCAACACAAGAATCATTAGGAGAGTCATCGCACGGCAAGGATGTCAGATGATTTCAGGAGCGAGTCTGGTAAATCCCGACAGGCATGTCTTCCAGTTTGGCCGTATCGGCATAGGGCCCGACACTGACCTTGACGCTATGCGCCAAATGCTTCAAAAAGCATACGACAGGAAGGCATTCGTCATCTTCAGCACCCATTCATCCATCCCGGAAATCTTTTCTGCTGAAAAGATACGCGATGTCCTGAGGATGACCAAAGAGATCGGGTTCTGCTTTGAACCTTATCAATAGAATGACCAGCGATCTACCTTTGATATCAGTCGGTCAATCCCCAAAAAGGTAAAGAGTTTTTTCCTGAGTCCATCCAAGAAGGCTGCAGCAATAAATATCAAACAACACAAGCCAACGACAACAAAAGGATAAATCCATTGATTGCATACGGAAGACAGAGAAATCGAGTTCCATAACCATCCACGAACTGCCAAATGATCATGAATCAAATAAACTCCAAACGTATAGGGAGCCAATTTAACCAAAGTTTTCCATAGACCGGAATCAGGAATCTGCATTTGTCTGACAATGATAAAGACTATCACGGACAGAAGGAAAGGAAGGCCATTATAATTAAACCAAAACAAAAACACAGAATCATTCTGATACCCAAAGAACATTTCGCATCCCATTGTCAGAAATGTCACAAATGAGGCTGCCACCAACAACCAACCCGTTGAAATCCTTTTAAGATAATGCTTGATAAAGCCGGCGATGAGGAACAAATAAGCAAAAGACCACACGGAATTACCATGAGCCACATGGAATCGTTTGCCCAAAGGGAAGTCGGGTATGATAGCCAAACACATGAAAGCGCCACCTATCAACAGCCAAAGATATTGTTTATAGGTCAGTTGTCTGACCAATATTGCCAAGAATGGCGAAAGAATGAGCAGACCGATATACTGTGTCACAAACCAATATGCATCGGTACTGATGGGAAAGAAGCTCTTACCCAAGGTAACAATGCTGAATGGTTCAAGCTGCAAAAGCATAAACACAATCGTTATGGCGCAAGAATAAAAACAAGTGTAAGTCCACGTCCGCACAATCCTGCTAGCCTTAAAACTCAAATCTACCAAAAAGTAGCCGGAAACCATCACATACAAGTTTACCGCAATACTACTGAATACCAACAGGAAGTCAGAGAACAAAACATTGGATAAGGTCGTAGGATTGCTGACACTAAAGCCGTAGCCATCACCTACACCATGCGTCAGACAGTGATAAACAACTATGAAAAACATAGCGACTGTTCTCATCACCTCGAAATTCGGTTCTCTTTTCATACAAATTGGCTATTTTTATGCAAAAGTAGAAAAAATAAGTTAGATAACAAAGGATTTCATTAGATTTTCGTAACTTTGCATCATGAAGATAAGATTACTATATATCCTATTTATAGTTCTGGCAATTGTTTCATGTCAGAATATTGACGAACATAAGACTGTCATATGCATACCAGTCTATGGTCAGAGTCTGGCATTGGGAGTCGAAGCCCTACGAGTTACAGATTTTGATTCATTGGCGAATTATGCTAATGGACGCATTGTAACGGAAAACATGGATCATCACTATGGTTATTTTGACATCAGTCCTTTTAAGCAATTCACTAAGAAGATTCTACATTATCAGAAGAACTCAAATGAACTGACTGCTTACAGCATGGCAGAAGTAATTGCAGACAATACAGGAAAAGACACACTGATTTGCATATTTCCCTGTGGGAAAGACGGCACTGTCATCGCCGAATTAGGTAAAGGGAGCAAAACATATAACAAATTCATACACGATATCGAAACGGCCTATCAGTCGGCTCATAAACGTGGATGGGATTTTGTGATGCCTGCGCTTTGTTGGATGCAAGGCGAGACCGATGTCACCAGCTATCCTGGAACCAATTACCGCGAACTGCTTCTCCAATTTGTAAAAGACATCAACCACGATGTCAAAACCATCACAGGTCAACAACAAGATGTCGAAATCATTTGTTACCAATCCAATCCCGTCACACGAGCCAAGGATTTCAGCCCTTTAGCTTACGAATGTCCAGAAGCGTCTGTTCCACAGACCCAGTTAGAGTTGGTTCGAGACCATCCGGCATTCCATGCCAGCGGCCCCACCTATCCATACAACATTGTCAATGATGTCATCCACATTGACGGCATCAGTCAGAAGAAGCATGGCGTACTTGCTGCTCTTGCGGCATTAGACATACTCAAGCAACAGAAGCACAAACGCGGACTACTCCTATTAGGAGCTCATTGTCACAGCAAAGAGATTATCATTGACTTTAACATTCCATGCCCTCCCCTAATCCTAGACACTATTCAGGTCACGAATCCGGGGCATTACGGTTTCTCTGTTATCACACCCGACAATCGTGATATAACCCAGGATGTCATTTTAAAAGGGAATCAAATACACATTTCTTGTCTCGAGTCCCCAAAGGGTTGCCGAGTCCGCTATGCCATCAACGGAGACAAGATGAAAAGTGGCCGTTTGTTTGGGCCACGCGGGAACTTGCGCGACTCACAAGGCGATTCCATTAAAATAACCATCCAAAACGAGACTTATCCTATTCATAATTGGTGCTATCAGTTTGACATGCCCATCGAGTCTGACAATGATGAGATAGAATAAAAAGAATCGAAAATTTGGATTATTCATAGAATATTCGTATTTTTGCAGAAAAATAAACAAATATGGTTGTCAACTCACTTGCATTTTTGTGGTTCTTCCTCATTGTCCTTGTGGTGTATTACCTTTGCCAGAAGAGGAAGATAATCCAGAATGTGTTCCTATTAGGATGCTCATACTGGTTCTACTCGCAGGTTGACATCCGAATGACAGGACTTCTCATCATCTTGACACTCGTGTTCTGGCTGCTTGGCAAAGCCATTCATTACTATATGGATCTTGAAGATGAAAGGAAAGCTGGATGGATGACAAACTTGGGCGTAACTATCGGCATCGGGGCCCTGTTCTACTTTAAATATCTGAACTTCTTTGCCGAGTCATTGGCTTCAATGGCTTCATACGTCGGAATCCACATGAGTTGGACAGCGCTCCATCTTATTGTACCTATTGGCTTGAGTTTCTTCACATTCAAACTGATGAGTTATGTGCTCGACATCCACCATGGAAAGATTCTTCCAGAGAAAGACATCATCAGCTTTGCCAACTATATCGCATTTTTCCCGACGATTCTTTCAGGCCCGATAGACCGTCCAAAGCCTTTCCTTGCTCAGACGAATGTGGCCAGGCTATTCAATCCTGACAATCTGATGATTGGTTTCCGCAGAGTGTTGTGGGGTATGTTCCTAAAGATGTGCATTGCCGACCGTCTTGACATCTACGTCAGTGCTGTATGGAACAACTACGAGCACCACTCAGCCATCTCCATTCTTTTCGCCTCTCTACTCTACCCAGTACAGATGTACGCTGATTTCGGAGGTTATAGCGAAATGGCCATCGGTGTTGCTCTAATGCTGGGATTTAAGGTGGCCGAGAACTTTAAGCGTCCATTCTTTGTCTTGGATATCGCAGGCTACTGGAGCCGTTGGCACATGACTTTGACCAGTTGGCTAACGGATTATGTGTTCTTGCCGCTGAACATCAAATTCAGAGATTGGGGCGTCTACGGCACTATCTTCGCCATCATGCTGAACATGACATTTATAGGACTCTGGCACGGTGCGAACTGGACGTTCCTCCTCTTCGGTATCTACCACGGTCTGTGGTATATCCCGCTCATGGTGGGTGGTGGTTTCTTCAAGAAACGGAAAATCAAGGTCAATGCCCACGGCTGGCCCAAGCAACAGTATGTATGGAAAATGATTGGCATCTATCTGGTAGTCACCTTCGGCCTGATGCTCTTCCACTCCGCCACCATCGGCGAGTTCTGGCATATATGTCAGCGCATAGCCACCCATTGGCAGGGAGGACTTTTTACGGATATGTCTACAATGGCCAATGCTGCCATCTGCCTCATTGCCCTCATCTATGTAGACATTCAAGAAGAGTGGTTCCCCAAGTACCAATTGCCACTTCCAAAGATAATCAACCGCTGGCGGTGGGAATTGACTGTGGCTGTGGAGATTGTTGCCATCCTGCTCTTCGGGGTCTTCGATAATAACCAATTTATCTATTTCCAGTTCTGACATGAAGAAGCTTTTCATCCATATACTCATCATTGCAGGTCTGTTCTTCGTCATTGACAGAACGGTAGGACTATTGTTGAAGCAGCTTTATAGCCAGTCGAACACCACTGACGAGTATAAGATTGGATTCTCCAATACCAAAACCACCGATGAGATGCTTTTTATGGGAAGTTCCAGATGCTTACACCATTTCGTGCCATCAGTCTTTGAAGAAGCGTATGGTATAACCTGTTTCAATACTGCCGACTGGGGCATCAAGAATATATACTACCATTATGGTCTCTTAGGGAATATTCTTTCCCGTTATACTCCGAAAGCCATAGTCCTAGAGATCCATCCCTGTGACTTTCTTGACACCCCCTATTCCGGCACTGAGCGTGCAGGTTCTTTGGCACCTTTTTGTGGAATGAGTGATGAATGTGACGAAATGTTGAAAAAATCAGGTAACTATTGGGGCTACAAATTATCTATGACCTATCGATACACAGGAAGTCTACCCGGACTACTTTTGGGGCATTGGGGCAATATGGACAGAAGTCTAAAAGGTTGGAAACCACTTGACGGGCAATTAGATACGACTGGTCTTACAGCAGAAGAATTCCCTTTCCAGATTCATCAGGAGAAACTAAAATTGTTGGAACGATTCATCCAAGACTGTCAAGCTAAAGGCATCCGACTCGGCCTGATAGTCTCTCCCATGTACATCTGTACAGATCAGGACGTATTTAAAGTACCCCACGATCTTTCTAGACAATATAACATCCCTTTCTTTGATTACTTCCGTGACCCTCAATTCATGGGACATGCCGGACTTTTTCACGATTACGGTCATTTGAATCGGGAAGGAGCCATCATCTTCTCAAAAAAGGTTTGTGACGATTTGAAAGACTTTATCAAATAAATAAAGCAATGAAAACATTTCGTAAAGTATTAATAGTCCTTGGCATCTTGATAATTTGTTTCGCTATATATACGATTGCCATCATCACACATGACCGTTGCACACTCGAAGGGCACAAGACCGTCATTTGCATTCCTGTATATGGACAAAGTTTAGCCCTGGGAGAAGAAGCCGTCAGGATTACTGATTTTGACTCTCTAAAACTCAAATATAATGGAAGAATCGTAACAGAATGTATTGATTACGGATTTGGATTCATTGACGACAGTGTCAAAAAACAACATTTTAAGAAATTTCTCCGATATCGTAAGAGGTCTTTTGAGCTATCACTGTATAGGATGGCGGAAACACTTGCTTCTCAATTAGGGGAAGACACCATTATATGTATTTTCCCTGGTGGAAGAGGCATGTCTGGTATTGATAGCATTAACAAGCCAAACGCTGCATATGTAAAATTTATCTATGAAGTCAATTATGCTTTTGAGGAATCAAGAAGAAGAGGATGGGACTTTTTGGTACCAGCTATCTGCTGGATGCAAGGAGAATCCGACATCATTGATTACACAAATAACAATTATAAAAAGCTTCTTAAACAATTCTGCACTGATGTCAACAATGACATTAAAGCCATCACACATCAAAAAGAAGATATCCGAATGATTTGTTATCAATCTAACGTCTTGACCAGAGCAGAGAACTATGACGCGAACAACTATGATTGTGTTGAAATGAAGCCTGCCCAAGCTATTGTGGATCTCATCAAAGAAGATTCATTATTTTGGGCTAGTGGACCAACTTATCCATACACATTTATAAATGAGAGATTACATATTGATGCCATTGGCCAACAGACAATCGGGAAGCTTGATGCCATTGCTGTCATGAATCTCTTAAAAGGGAGAAAAAAAACTTCTGGACTGATGCCACAATCAATGTTTGTTGACGGGAATGATGCACTCATTCTCATGAATGTTCCTTGTCCTCCTTTGGTTATAGATACCATATCTGTTATGCCAACAGAGTATTACGGATTCAGTGTGATTTCAGATAATAATGAGAATATTCTTTCTTCTGTTAAAATTGAAGGTGATACAGTTAGACTTTCATGTTCAAGATCGCCTCAAAAATGTAAAGTACGTTATGCGGTCAATGGAGAGCGCATGAAATCTGGGCGTATGCATGGGCCGAGAGGTAATCTATGTGATTCACAGCAAACTCCCAACTGGTGCTATCAATTTGACTATCTCATTGATTAAAGTTTCTCAGATGCCCAACTCTCAAATAAGCCTTTCCACTTGGGCATAATCTGTTTTGCAGAGAATCTCTTTGACGATTCTACTGCACATGTGCCCATCTTTAACCTAAGTGATGTGTCATCCATCAATTGTTCTAATCGCTTTATGAACAATTCTATATCATCATCCTTTGCAATATAGCCATCTTTTCCATCAGTAATAATAGATGAAGGACCGTATGGACTGTCAAAAGACACAACAGGCAATCCGCAACTCATTGCTTCTGGTATGACTAAGCCAAAAGGTTCATACAAAGAAGTAACAACAAGAATGGAACTCTTTCGGTAGGCATCAAATATCTGACTCGTGGGTTCATGAAGATGAATATTCATGTTTTGAGAACCAATTGCATCTAGCAAAGCTTGCTTTTGGACACCCTCTCCATATATATCCAAGTGCCAATCTTGATGTCGCAGAAACAGTTCCTCCCAAATTTTAAGCATTGTCATTGGCCGTTTTTGATAATCAAAACGGCCAACAAAAATTACATGCTTCCGATCCAAAGTAGATAGAGCCCCATCATTCAGATGAACTATATTCGGAATGACTTTAACCGATACGCCTAGCTTCCTCCACTCTTTTGCATCACCCTCCGATAACGATACTAGACAAGTTGCCTTTTTTAGTCCTTTCTGCAGAAGACGGGCTACATGCCGCTGACGAAATCCCTTCTCTCCTAAAGTTCTGATACATATTGAATGTGATTCAACAACCAAGGGAATATCACCTTTTACTTTAGTTATTGAAAAGACAGGGTCTGCTGTGGTACAAATAATTATATCTGGGTGTATCCTTTTTATTCGTTCTGATAATAATCCTTCAAAACGTTTTGTCCTTTTCCATCCATCCCATAGTTTCTTTAATCCCCTATATTGGTATTGTCGATGAAATTGGATTCCCAAGTCTTCAACATGAATAAGGCTATTTATCTGATAGGGAATAGGATGAAGTCCTTGGCATGTCGTTAACATATATACCCCATAGCCATACACTGAAGCAAGATAGTTCATCTTATCAACTAAGACTCGCTCTATCCCTCCCCATACAGCCAATGATCGAAATATATATAATAACCTCACGCCCATCAAATCCATTTCATCATTTTTCCCATCACATATGCTATACCAACAAACATTGGTGACGGTAACTTACTTATCACATAAAAGAAGATATTATATAATCTATATCTCTTAAATTTTAATATTTCCGCTAATGTTGCAGGATGCTCCATCTCCTGACGGATCTCATTATACGACAGCTTTTCTGAGAACCTTTTATAGTGGCGCAATGAGACACATACTGCTCTAAACTTATGCTTAACTACACGGGAACAATGTACATCATAAAATGAACGATGTCTAAGTCTTGAGCATCGACTGGTCATAATTCTGTCTGTTTGGAATCTATCCCTTATCTCAACCACAGGGATAACGTCTCTTGCCTGATTCCCCATAATAGAACCTGGTCTCGATAAATATGTATATGTTATATCTGGCATTAAGACAGCTGTATCAACTTCAGAATAGTATTCCGAAAGGAATAATGCATCCTCATCTTTCCGAGCTGCGAATTTCATATCATACTTCCGTAAATAATGAATGCTAAACAGAATATTCCAAATGGTATCAGGGATATGTGTACGGAGATCAGCACACACATAATGAGCAAACGCATCCTTACCAGACACTATCTTAAACTCTGGAAATGAGAAAATGGGATAGACCTCTCCTGTCTCAAAGTTCATCCCTTTTCCTGAGGCGATGACAATATCAGAACTATGCGCTTCTGCCTGATCAACCATTAGTTTAATTGTTTCAGGTTCAACAAAATCATCAGAGTCCAAGAAAAACAGATATTTACCTGCAGCTTCTTCAATTGTTCTATTTCTGGCCTCTCCTGGTCCCATATTCCTTGGTTGTTTAAGAATTCTTATACTGCCTCCCCTCAAATGATTATTTTTCATATCATCGACAATCTTTATTGAATTATCTGTACCATGATCATCCACAATAAGGATTTCCAAGTTCGGATAGCTCTGATTTAATATGGATAATAGACTTTTCTTAATATACAATTCAACATTATATACCGGTATTCCTATTGTCACTAGTGGACAATTATTGTGATCAATACTTTTCTCTTTCATATCCTTCAATTTTTGTTTTATCAATTACATATTTAACACATCTACTCAAATACGATTCCTATTATGGAGAAAATCTGTCAGATGACAGAACTTATTGGTTATAGCCTCCAAAGCATAATAATGATGTCTAAAAAAGCGTAGCTTCTGAAGATGGCTTAGTGGAGGAAACAGTATAAAAAAGAAACAAAACAAAAGCAGTCTACCATATCTCAATGAGCGAAAGAGAATTCGAAATCGTACTGAACGAAATTCTTGAGCGATCTCATCAGTTATCTCAAAACGTGAAAGCACATCCACTCCATTCATCAAGAAATTAGCCATATAAAGAAGATAATCCACTGTCAAATTTAGCTTAAAAGATCCTGGATCAGGGGGGCAATCCAGCATCCTATTTGTACTAACAGTATAACTCCATACTGCCTTATCAGCATTTCCTAAAGTAAAAGTCGTATGGACTATGGAGTTAGGGTTATATTCATATACATACGTCACCTGAGACAACAACAACATGGATGATACTTTCGAAAACAACAGGTACGACCAACACTGATCTTCATATAGAATGCCCTCTTCAAAAAAGATATGATAACGCATGAGTACATCTCGTTTTATCAACTTATTCCATGCATACAGATAAATCTTATGCTGTAGCATGCGCTGAAAGAGCAAATCGCGATCCGTCATCAGGCAGGTCTCTTGGACATCATTAATCAAATTATTGTTTGCTTTGCGGTTAAATGCATTACCTATTAGCATATCTACATCTTGATATTTAGCCTGATTATCCAAGAAATACTGAAGACTATTTGGCATGATATAATCATCGGAATCCATAAAGAACACATAATCCCCCTTAGCATGCAGAATGCCCGTATTCCGGGCTGCTGACAAGCCACGATTTACCTCATGTTTCAATAATACGAAAGAAACAGGGCCATCATAATCATCAACCATCTCCTTCACAATTTCCATGCTCCTATCTGGTGTACAATCATCAATCAAAATACACTCAACAGTCGCACCGACAAACTCCTGAGTCATCACTGATTCAAGACATCGTCGAATATATACTTCTACATTATATATAGGAATTATAATAGATATTGACACCATGAACAACCTACTTTTTCTTTACCAAATTATCATCAGAATCGACATAATGATCCGTCTTATGAAAGATACGGGTAATGCCTTTGCTCTGTATCTTAACATGATTCAAGAAATTTTGCCACATGGATTGATTTCCGATTGTCCCATAACCTGTTATAGCCCGACAACGACGGTCTCTGACAAACTTTATCTTACCATATTTCTTCAACGACAGGGCCATCGAGCCATCTTCGCCGCGAATAATATCAACCCGATATTCCTCTTTCTTCCCCAACTCAGCATTATAAGCAAAAACTAGCCCGCGAACACTAAGTTCCGGACGTTTAAAATGCTGAATCCACAAAAACAGATCCCTGCAAAGTTCAAACATCTTTAGCCCCAATTTAGAATGATTTGCATCTGGGAAATAACTCCATGTAGCAGAAACTGCCACAACTCCGGGCTTCAACAACTGATCCAACATCAGTTCATAATACATCGGAGGATAAAGCGTATCGCTATCTACATCAAAATAGTATTTTCCTCGAGAATGTTGTAAACCACAACGACGTGCATAGCCACATGAATGTTGATATTCCGTGAAATAGGGGATACCCGATTTCTCATATATTTCTGCAGTGCGATCCATGGAATCATTGTCAACCCCGATAATCTCCACAGGATATCTACATCGGATTTCACTAATAGCCCAAAGGCAGGCTTGCAAATGAGTTTCCTCATTGTAGCCGATGACCACTATACTGGCCAATGGCTCTTTACTTTGGAGCGCGGCTAACCTTTCCCGAGTCTCATCAATAATGTATTGTGGAACTTCACTAAACGGTTTTCCATAAATTGTCAGATATTTATCGTACCAATTTGCCATACCATCTTATATTAAACTCTTATATAACTTTTCCCATCGAGGCATAACAACTTCTTTCCGATACTGAGCTGCTTTCTTATAAGCATCTTCACCCATCATCCGCCTTTCCATCTCATGGGAAATCATCCACTCCATTTTCTGAGCCAAATCCTCAACTTCCATTTTTGCCAGCAAGCCAGTCTTGCCATCATCAATAATATCAGACGGTCCAAAAGGACAATCTGTAGAAACTACTGGCACACCACAAGCCATCGCCTCTGTTATAACAAGACCAAAGCCCTCATAATCACTGCTTAGCACTAGGAACTGGCTCTTCATATACTCTGTATATATATCTTGTACAAAATTCAAGATATTAATTCGTCCTACCAGTCCTTTTGTTTTAATCAGATTCTCAAGAGTTCCTCGCAATTCTCCTTCACCATAAAGATCAATATACCATTCAGGATATCTGTCAGATAATAGCGAAAAAGCTATTATCAAACGGTCAAAGCGTTTCTGAGATGCCAAACGACCAACTGCGATAATCCTTCTTCTCTCCTTTTTTATATTGTTGATGCCATCAGCATAATAGGTAACAGGATTTGGCACAACATGAACATTTCTAACATTCTGCTGACACCAAAATGAAGCATCATGATCTGTTAAAGCAATTAACATGTCTGCTTTTCGAATAGCTCTTAATGGAGAAAAGAAAACAAATATTAGACGATCTGTAAGAGATTTCCCCATTAAGAAATAATCATAAGCCACATGAGACTCGATAATGACTCTTGTATTATTAGCAACCTTTCTCAAGTCCCACAAAAAGTCCTCAGCGTTAGGAATTGCGACAACTACAACATCAGATTTGAATTTGTCCAAAACCGTCCTTAAACGCACACGAAAAATCTTTTGTAATTTAAGGAAAAAAAACAAGCGAGAATATAGAGGATACCTATACATAGAATATGTAGAACAGCCCAAATCGCATAATTGCACACGTTTATCTAAAGGAAAACAGACGCTCTCATTTCCTTGTTTATAAGTCACAAACATAACTTCATGCCCTTGAGCCACCAACCAATTGGCTTTATCAGACAATGTTCGTTCTATACCACCTAAAGGGTGAAGCGATCGTACAACATAAACAATATTCATTATAACACAAATTAGTTACTTGTACTTACACAACGTATCATTTTACGCACAAAAGCATATCTCATATATTTAAACTACACATATTTATGAAATAAATCCTCCCACTGCCCCATTATACATTCCTTTGAAAATCTCTGCACATTGACTCGCGCATTCCTACCCATTTTCTTACGCAATCTTTCATTTTCAATCAAACAACATATTCCATCAGCTAAGGCTTTTACATTAAGATAATCAATCAACAACCCATCTTCTCCATTCTTAATTATATTACGAGGGCCATAAGGACAATCAAATGACACAACAGGTACACCACATCCCATCGATTCAAGAATTACCAATGAGAAACCTTCATATCTGGAACTCAAAACACAAATGGAACTCTCCAAATACTTTGACATAATGTCATCAGTAGGATCGTTCAAGATAACAGATTTCTCAAGACACCTTTCTTTAACCCACCTAACTACATCATCATGCAACTCTCCAGAACCATAGACTTGTAAGATCCAATCTGGATGGCGCTGATGAACAATTTCCCACGCAGGAATAAGATAATCATATCCTTTTGCATCATTATAACGCCCCACCATAATAACCTGTTTATTATCTAACGTTGCTCCTTCAATAGGGAAAAAAGAAATTGGGTTTGGAATAACAAACGTCTTTACTACACTCTTCCAATCTTCCTCATCATCTGGTGTTAATAATACTAAAGCATCAAGTTTGGAGGCATTCCGACACATCTTCCATCGAAGATACTTAGCAAACAGAGGGTATAGTCCCCCTCGTTGTTCCATTAAATGAAGACTACGCAAATGTTTCTTTGTCGTATGGGCCTCACCTATTTTAACACAATTATTGTCAATCTTAGATAATAAAGACAGACTTCGGCCCATTGCGGTTATTATAATATCTGGACGTTGTTCACTAACGACTCTCTTAAGCCGCCTTTTGTACTTATACATCAAAAATGAGTATGTAAGAAAACGCCTAAATGTACCCTGAGAATACTGCTTACCAAAATCAAGGCCTATATCTATATGGCAAACCTTATCTTCCAACTTAAAAGACAATGGCTTACCCATTTGTGATTCTGTAACAATAGTGACATCATAACCATGACATACTAAATAATTGGCTTTCTCAACCAATATTTTATCAGTACCGCCTTTGATACTTATCTCTGCGTAAATATATAAGATATGCATATCTAAAAGATGTCGTTCTTATAGTTACCAACTATTTGTTTGCAAATATACAACTATTATTGTAACAGACAAAACAATAATTTAAAAAAATGACTATATGGCCTTTTTTAATTTGCCAACAACACATAAAAATGGTCTAAAAAGATGTATCGGCATAACTCCCAATAGAGCAAACAACATATTAGAAAATCTCCGATGCCTAAACTTTATTATTTCTTTTAAGGGAATCGGGAACTTCATCATATTCCTCATTTCAATAGAAGATATCATAGGGTTGATACAATCAGCATGGCGAATAACATGGCATACCATATAAAAGCAATTCATCTCGATGTTATAACAAATATAGGGCAAATACTTTTTCCCTTTCATTTCCAGACACTTCTCTTTTAGCATATCTATAACCAATGCATTTTCCATAATTTCCTTTTTTTCATAAACATCACGCTCTTGATAATGAGAAAGAGAATTTTGACGGCGCAAATAATGATAGGTTATATCGGGCAACAATACTGCGCTTTCTACTTTTGTCACTAATTCTGTTGTATAAACCATATCCTCCCAATATGAGGCATCAATAAACCGTACATTGGATTGACGTAAAAATACCAAGTTAATCAAATGATTGCATGCTGACACATGAAAGATATGATTATTCTTAAATGCATACATCGCCAGTTCATCTTCTCCTCTCAACACCAAAGCGTCTTTTTGATATACTTCATTTGGAGAATTGCCTATTCCATCAATAATCTCATAAGAGCCATAGGCAACTTGCACATGGTGGTATATGATCGCATCATATAAAAGCTGTATCGTGTTTGGTTCTATTGTATCATCAGAATCCATGAAGTAAAGGAAACGACCTCTGGCTTCCTCAATGATGCGATTTCGGCAATAACTGACACCTTTATTCTTTTCATTCACCAAAATACGGATATCATTGCCCCGAGGATGACTAGTCTGAAAATGCGAAATGACATCCATAGTCCCATCATTTCCACGATCATCCACAATCAAAAATTCTATATCAGGAAAAGACTGATCCAGAGCAGAATTCATCGTATCCTGAATATAATCAACAGACTGATATACAGGAATGCCAATGGTTACTTCATACTGCTCTTTCATAAACTATCAAACAAGCGTTTCCACTTTTTAGCGACGACATCTATATTAAAGCGCCGAACATTCCTTCTGGCATTCATGCCCATTTCAGAGATCCTTTCAGGGTGATTGATCAATGACAGAATGGTATCGGCCATCTTTTCTATATTGCCATTTTCAACCAAAAGTCCGTCTTCACCATCTGTTATAATAGAGCGTGGGCCCCATAGACAGTCAAACGCCACGACAGGCAGACCGCAGGCCATCGCCTCAACAATCCCCATGCCAAAGCCTTCGAAACGGGACGTACATACAAAAAGGGAACTATCCAAGTATTCTTTTTGAACATCGGAGATACTATCATTCAACCTACATCGTTTCTGATCCAAGTTTAATGATGCTGCTATCTTCTCATAATAGGGTTTATTTCCATCTCCATATATATCTAACTCCCAATCATCACTGGCTCTCTCAACAATTGACCATGCCTTCAACAACATATCGTAACCCTTTTCATCAAAATAGCGTCCAACAGCAATAATACGCTGACGACGAACAGAAGGAAGCTGAGCTGGATAAAAAGGAAGCGGATTGGGTATCACATCAACACGAGGTATTTCCTGCCAAGCCTGACGATCATACTCTGTCAAGACTACAAATCGATCCAATTGTTTTAATTTCCCTACCAAACCGCGCATCCAATATCTGGCAAAAAGGGCTTTGAATGGATTACTCCTATTCGGTGTAAAATTACGGTAATGAGCTCTGTTAATATGGATTTCACCTATTTTCTTACTGCCATCATGTATCTCTGTCAGAAAATTGATTTCACGACGCAACACGCTGATGGTTATATCTGGCTTTATTCGATAAAGTTCTTCTGTTAATCTTTTCTTAAATCGCTTTTCTTTGGGAATAAAAAGACACAAGCGCTTTAGAAAAGAGCGATGCCACATCTCCTCAAAATTGATATCCAAATTGAGGACTTTCACCCTTTCAGACAGTGGGAAGAAATTGGGTTTATCATTACCGTCTGTCGTAATGATAGTTACATCATAACCATATATGTCTGCAAAGTAGTTTGCTTTAAGAGTCAAGACGCGCTCAACCCCTCCTGCCATATATAACGACGGCGTGCAATAAACTATTTTATATCGCTTGCTTAACATATACTTTATTATTTGTCGAATAATGAATCAAACATACTTCGCCATTTCAAAGATATAGTATCCAAAGAATAGGAATCTGCTTTCAACAATGCCGATTTGGATAAGCGTGATATCTCATCTGGATGACTTATCAGTTCTGATAGCTTATCAGCCAACTGGTTCACATCTCCGTTTGGCACTAACACCCCGTCCACACCATCAGAAATAATATCCTTTGGACCACACGGACAATCAAAAGAAACACAAGGCAATCCGCATGACATAGCCTCAACGAGAACCATACCAAAACCTTCGAAACGGGAACTGAATACAAAAATGGAACTATCTAAATATTCCTTTTTGATATCATCTGTCGGGCCTAAAAGATGGCATCGTTTCTTATCTATCTTAAGATCGTCTATCATCTTCTCGTATGAATCCCTCGAGCCTTGCCCAAAAACAAACAGGTTCCAATCTTTGTTTCGTTTTTCAACAATAGACCATGCTTTCAACAGCAAATCAAAACCTTTTTGATAAACATATCTTCCAACTGCAATGACTCGTTTTGAAGTAAGATCACTTTTCTGATCAATCCTGAAAGCCAACGGATTGGGGATGACTTCAATATGCTGTATCTCTGGCCAATTCTGCTTATCTTCTTCCGTGAGAACTATGAATCGATCTAATTTCTGCAAATGAGACACTAAACTTTTCATCCAAAATTTAGAAAACAAATTCTTGATGATATTAGAATCTCCTGATTCAAAATTACGATAATTAATTCTGTTTACATGTAATTCTCCAACTTTTTTACTACCGTCATGAATCTTTGTAATAAAATTAATCTCACGCCTCAATAAGCTTATTGTTATATCAGGTCTGATCGTCATCAATTCAGCCGTTAGTCTCTTTTTGAACTTTCTTTGTTTCTTTAAATAAACAAATACTTTCCTCATAAAAGAGCATGACCAAAGTTCCTCAAAATTGATATCCAGATTAACGACCTTGATTCTTTTTGAAAGCGGATAATATAAGGGGATGTCTTTTCCATCTGTCAATATAATCGAAATATCATAATTCAGAACATCAGCAAAATAATTAGCCTTGATTGTCAAGACTCGCTCTACTCCACCGGCCATATAAAGAGCTGGTGTACAATAAACTATTTTATATTGCTTTTCTGCTTTCAATTGAGCAATCTTCGCTATTTTTGTGCAAATATAGATAAATAATTTGGAATTATCAAGTTTTATGTCTATTTTTGCACCTATGAATATGAAAATATGTCTTCTTGTAGATTCTATCTTCTCTATAGGAGGGGTTCAACGCGTGACTGCCGTCATTGCCAAGGAATTGGCAAAAGAGTATGATGTGACGATTGTAACATTTGATAGTCCAAATAATAAAGACACTAATTTATACGGTCTTCATGAAGCTGGTATTCAATACAGATTCTTTTCGTATCCCAAAATCGGATTTATCAAGAATCTATTTTGCAAACTATATAGCGGTCTATATCTCAAATGTAAATCCCAGTCCAAATGGACATCGGATCTTTATTCATACAGTTCTTTCCCTTCTGAACTAAGGAATGCACTTGTTGAAGAATTAAAGCAAGGAGGCTATGACATCATTATCGGCGTCCATGCACCATTAGCAGCAAGATTAGCCACTATCCGCCCAAAATTCAAGAATGTGAAATTCATAGGATGGTTACACAATTCCTATCAGGCACTTTTCGGCGAAGGCTCTATGTATTTCGGCGAAAAAAGAAAGAGACATTATATCTATCAATTCCGGAAATTAGACCAAGTCATCGTCTTGTGCAAAAACGATGCACAACTGTTTCATCAATACGATTCACAATTCACACCGATAGTCATCTATAATCCACTGACTTTACGACCAGGTAATCCTTCCACAGGAAATACCAAACACTTCCTGGCTGTCGGTCGTTTCACTCCTTTACACAAAGGAATTGATCTATTGATTTCTGCATTTCATTTGTTTGCAAAAAACAATACAGAATGGGAATTAGACATTGTTGGAGAAGGTCCAGAAGGAGACTGTTATCAATCTCTCATTGACAAATACCATTTAGGAAATAGAGTCCATATTCATCCTTTTACCAACGACATACAATCCTATTATTCAAAAGCACAGATATTTGTATTGAGCTCACGATGGGAAGGAATGCCACTGGTTCTTGTTGAAGCCATGTCGCATGGACTTCCAGTTGTCACTTCTGATCTGCCTATATGCAAGGAAATACTTGGAGAATTCGGCATGTATTTCAAGAATGGGGATGTGAAAGAACTGGCACAAAGTTTAGAAGAAGCGACAAGAATCAACTGGCCTGAGAAATCTCAACAGGCTCTTGAGATAGCCAATGAATTCGACATCAATCAGATTATCGACCAATGGAAATGGTTGATTGAAGGATAAAATCAAGCCTCATCAATTACACGCTTCATCTGAATCTTCCATGAGAGATTCTCAACAGTTTTCCGGATTTCTTCTGGATTGAAACTATGTTGGTCGATGAAATCCAAAATCTGCTGAATATCAATGGGCGATTCATCAGGAGATGCTTTAATGACATAAGGCTGCTGATCAAAATCACTATCCTTTTCACTATATATAAAAGGTATACCACGAGTGGCGTACTCACGATTCTTCAACGTCTTAATTGAGGTAATACCACTACGATGACGGGCCAGACTACCAATGGCGAAGCTACACTGATTAAAAACCATATTAAGATCTTCGCCAAAAAGCTGATCATGGAAAACAACCTTATCCCGAATTCCGTATTGATCCATCAGTTCTGAAAAACCATGAGCATGTATTGAATCATACATCTCACTCTTCCAAACACCACCTACGATATGGAAAAACACCTGACGAGGATGGTTGGTATCCTTGTAGTACTCTCCTAAACCAGCAATCAGTCTATCAAAACCATGCCAATAATGAACCTCTGCGACACCTATCAAATGAATGGAGCCGTCTGATGGCTTCTGGTATTGATGCAAAGGGATACTATCCATATCCACACCATTGCTAATACGGATTGTTCTTTGGCCGAATATACTCTCTGCATCTGAGAAAGTAACTATAGCATCCATCTGTCGAGACAATTGACGACGAAACAACTGATCTACCTTCAGTCCCATTCTCGTCATAAAGGGGAAACCTACGAACTCCTGATCATAGGGATAAGTCGGTATTTCCGTGACTGACTTTATTCCCAGTTTCTTAAGCTTCTTGAAAAGACGAATGAGAAATGGATTAGCATTCTGGAAGCAACGGGCGTATACGAACTGAATCTTATTCTTTAGACAATAATCATATATACAGCGATAATCTATTCGCTGCCGGATTCCAGCCCAAAAGCTTTTACCATAATCCTGAATGATATTATCACCTACAAAACGACAGCGATGACCACGACCATCAAAATCATAGTAACAAAGATGTACTTCATATCCATTCTCCCGGAGCCCTTTTACCTGATAGTGAATCTTCTTGCTAATGCCACTGACTTCAGAGAAACCGTGATAAACCAAGAAAAGGATCTTCATTCTCTCCTAAACAATTAGAAATCAAGCCCCATCACCTTCTCCACAATCGGAGCCATGTCGTAGTACTTGTACTCGGCCAAATGACCACCCAGAATGAGATTCGGCTCTTGGTCTGCCATATTCTTATATTGCTGATAAAGAGACATATTCCGCTCATCGTTCACGCTATAATACGGTTCCATGCCGTCTTTCCACTCTGAAGAATACTCACGGGAAATAACGGTCTTAGGACATTTATAGACATCATCGCCGAACATCTCGAAATGCTTATGTTCAATAATACGGGTATAAGGAACTTCGGCATCAGTGAAGTTCATCACAGCATTACCCTGATAGTTAGGCATGTCGAGAATCTCCTCCTCAAAACGCACTGTACGATATTCGAGTTTGCCAAAACGATAGTCATAATATTCATCGAGTTTACCGGTATACAAAATCTTTGAACATTGAATATTGAACATGGAACATTGTAAATTGTAAATTCCAAGTTGTTCGTCGTATTGTCGATTACAGTCAAAGAAATCTACGTTTGTTAAAACATCCACACCTTCGAGCATACCGTCTATAAGTTTATTATAGCCTCCTATAGGGATGCCCTGGAAACGATCGTTAAAATAATTGTTGTCATGGACGAAACGTACCGGCAGACGCTTGATGATAAATGCCGGCAATTCCGAACATTTTCGTCCCCACTGCTTCTCCGTATAACCTTTAATTAATATCTCATAGATATCCTTACCTATCAACAGCTGAGCCTGTTCCTCCAGATTTCGTGGTTCGGATGCACCTTCAGCCTGCATCTTGGCAAGAGCTTCCTGACGCTGCTCCTCGATCTTTGCCTGAGCCTCAGCCGGTGTCAGCACACCCCACATCTGATAGAAGGTGTTCATGTTGAAAGGCAGATTATACTGCTTGCCTTTGTAATTTGCTATCGGTGAGTTGGTATAGCGATTGAACTCGACAATGGAGTTTACAAACTCCCACACCTTTTTATTGGAGGTATGGAAAATATGAGCGCCATACTTATGGACATTGATGCCCTCGATATTCTCACAATAGATGTTCCCTCCCAAATGATTGCGTTTGTCTATCACCAGACAACGCTTACCCTGACGATGAGCCATACAGGCAAAAGTGGCACCATAGATACCAGCACCGACAATCAAATAATCATACTGTTTATCCATAATTCGCGGAATTTTCTGCAAAAATAAGGAAAAATTTGGAGATATACAAATTTATTCGTATTTTTGTCGTCGTAAATCACATCTTCAGATGAATAACGAATCTGTCAGAGAAAAGTTCAAAGGCAATCCAAGGTTTAAGAGGTTTGTAGATTGGCTCATCATGAACCAGGTTGAAACACGACCTCGTTGGTATGTCCGGTTACTGGCTCCATTGTTCCAGCACAGGGGCAGGCACTCTGTGATTCACCGTACTGTGAGGATGGACACGCCACCATACCGACAGTTTCGGTTAGGCAGATACTCTGTCATAGAGTCGGGGGCATGTATCAACAATGCTGTGGGCGATGTCATCATTGGTGACCACACAAGAGTTGGTCTGCACAATACTGTCATCGGTCCTGTGACTATCGGAAGCCATGTCAACTTAGCACAAGGCATCACTATTACCGCCTTGAACCACAACTTTTCCGAAACAGGCAGACGAATTGACGAACAAGGGATTAGCACAAACCACGTCATCATTGAAGATGATGTATGGATCGGTGCCAACGCTGTCATATTGCCAGGCGTAAGAATCGGTACACACTCAGTGGTGGCAGCAGGTGCCATTGTGACTAAGGACGTCCCCTCCCACTCTTTAGTGGCGGGTGTCCCTGCAAAATTAATCAAAAAGTTATGAGAATAGGTATTGAAGCACAACGCATCTTCCGCAAGAACAAACACGGCATGGACTATGTCGTGTTGCAGGAAATCAAGGAACTACAGAAAATGGACTCGAAAAACGAGTATTTCATATTTGTGGCTCCCGGTGAGGATATCTGTCTGGAAGACACAAAGAACTTCCACATCATCGAAATAGGAGGAAACTTCTATCCCACATGGGAACAGATTACATTGCCGAAGGCTGTCAAGGAATTGGATCTTGACATGCTTCACTGCACAAGTAACACTGCCCCCATTCGTTGCAAGGTTCCTTTGATCCTGACACTTCATGATATCATTTTCTTGGAACCGAGGGACAAAAACAACAAATCGTTCTATCAGAATATGGGCTGGTTCTACCGGAGACTGATTGTGCCTAAGATCCTGAAGAAATGCAAACGCATCATCACCGTATCTAATTTCGAGATGGAAAACATCATGACGAAGCTGAACATTCCCAAAGAGCGGATGGCGATGATTTATAACGGATATAACGAGTGGTTCAAGCCTACCGCCGATACGGAACAGATATATAAGAAATACATCGAAGAACCTGGTTACTTCTTCTTCTTAGGTAACACTGATCCCAAGAAAAATACCGAGCGGACTTTGATTGCCTACGCCAAGTATCTCGAGAGATCAAGCGTAAAGCGCAAATTGCTCATGGCAGACCTAGACAAGGAGTATCTTGACGACATCGTAAAACGCAACCATTTGGAAGATATGATGAAGAATGTAGTCATGCCAGGCTATATCGTCAACAGCGACCTGCCCTTCATCTATAACAATGCTTTTGCCTTTCTATACACTTCGCTGCGTGAGAGTTTCGGCATCCCTCTTTTGGAAGCCATGGCCTGTGGAGTGCCCGTCATCACATCAAACACATCGTCGATGCCTGAGATAGGAGGACCTGATGCCATCATGGTCAATCCAGAGAATCCTGACGAAATCGCAGAGAAAATGCTCCTGCTTGAAGAAGACGATGCGTTTTACAGGAAGCAAGAAGAAATAGGACTCGTGCGGGCAGAGCAATTCTCTTGGCAACAAACGGCCGAACATCTTCTGAACCTCTACGAGAAGGTCTATAAACAGCGATAAAGGACTGTCAATTCAGGCAAACAAATCAAGGGAGAGGTCTTGAACTGGCTTCTCTTCTTTTTCCTCAGTGGTGGTTTCACTACGGAAGTCAATCATCAACTGGCGGGCATCAGAATTATTCTTCGTATTCAATCGATAATATCCCCGGCGTTCCATACTCTCTACCAGTGAGGCTGTCGACTTAGAATTCTTCAACAGATATTGTTGGACATAAGAACGTATTTCATCCATATCAGGCATAAAAAAGAGAGACACGTTTTGATTATAAACATGCTTGGCCAACAACTGCACACTTATGCCCTGTTCACCCACGTCTGAAAGAATTCTCAATATCTGCCGGTCGTATGTCATAAGATAAAAAAGGTCGGTAAAAAAGAATTACCGACCTTCTTCTATTGTTCGTTACGTATTAAGCTAATGTAACTTTCTCGCCATCGTTAACGAGCTTGCCCTCCTTGAAGAGCCAGCCAAGACCGAGAAGAGTCTCTTCCTCAGAAATCTTTGCAGCCTTAGCAATCTCCTTAACGGCGAGAGCCTTGCCTGCTGCTGCCAGAGCCTGATAAACATCACCTGCCTTAAAACCTGCATTCTCTGCATTGATAGCGAGAACTGCTTTCTCTGCTGCCTTGGGAGCAGCGACCTTCTTAACGGTTGCGGTCTTCTTAGCTGCGGCTGCCTTTGTCTCAGTAGCCTTCTTAGCTGTTGCTTTCTTTTCTGCCATAATTCTATAAAAATTAATACTCAAATGAAGTTGATTTACTTCCTTTATAAATTCGACTGCAAAAGTAATATTATTTGTACAGACAACTTAATGACAATTAAGAATTTTTGACAGAAAGTAAATTATTCTTGACGTATGTCAACTGACAGATTCAATTCCTCAAGTTGTTTCGGGTCTAACTCGCCAGGAGCATCAAGCATCACATCACGACCAGAATTATTCTTCGGGAAAGCGATGCAGTCACGGATACTGTCAAGACCAGCCATCAAACTGACGAAACGATCGAGGCCGAAAGCCAGACCTGCATGAGGAGGAGCACCGTACTTAAAGGCATTGATCAGGAAACCGAACTGAGCCATGGCCCGTTCTGGTGTAAAGCCGAGAATCTGGAACATTTTCTCCTGCAGTTTCCCGTCATGAATACGGAGAGAACCTCCACCGACCTCAACACCATTGCAGACGAAGTCATAGGCTACAGCACGAACCTTTTCGGGTGCCATATCGAGAAGAGGAATATCGTCAGGATTAGGCATGGTGAACGGATGGTGCGTAGCCATCAGGCGCTGTTCCTCGTCGCTCCACTCAAAGAGTGGGAAGTCGACAATCCATAGGCAGACAAAGTTGTCCTTATCACGCAGGCCGAGACGGTCACCCATCTCTAAACGGAGTGTACAAAGTTGAACACGAGTCTTATTGGCATTGTCACCAGAGAGAATCAGCACAAGATCTCCATCCTTGGCACCCATGACTTCCTTAACCTTTGACCAAACCTCGGGATCATAGAACTTGTCAATGGAAGATTTCACTGTGCCATCGGCATTGAACTTCACATATACCAACCCCTTGGCACCCACCTGTGGGCGCTTCACAAAGTCTGTCAGCTGGTCCAACTGCTTACGGGTATATTCTGCACATCCCGGCACACAGATACCACCGATATAGTTAGCCTCATTGAAGACAGGGAAAGTGCCTGTTCCTTTCAGCACATCCATCAACTCCACGAACTCCATACCAAAGCGGAGGTCTGGCTTATCCGAACCAAAACGCCTCATGGCCTCATGCCAAGTCATCCGCTGCAATGGAGGTAGCTCCACGCCACGCACCTCTTTGAACAGATGGCGCGCCATGTCCTCGAAGAGCTGCAACACATCCTCCTGTTCAACAAAAGACATCTCACAGTCAATCTGGGTGAATTCCGGCTGACGGTCTGCACGTAAATCCTCATCACGGAAGCACTTGGCAATCTGGAAATAACGGTCGAAGCCACTGACCATCAGCAACTGCTTCAGAGTCTGAGGAGACTGAGGCAGGGCATAGAACTGTCCGGGATTCATGCGAGAAGGCACTACGAAGTCGCGTGCTCCTTCTGGAGTAGACCCAATCAAAATAGGCGTCTCAACCTCGATGAAGTCCTTGCCATCTAGGAAGTTACGAATCAAGATGGTCATACGATGACGAAGTTCCAGATTTTTACGGACTGCAGCACGACGCAAATCCAGATAGCGGTATTTCATGCGGATATCATCACCACCATCAGTATTATCCTCAATGGTAAATGGAGGTGTCAAACTCTCGCTTAACACATTCAGTTCCTTAACAAGAATCTCAATATCTCCAGTTGGCATTTTGGGGTTCTTGCTCTGACGCTCACTGACCTCTCCCTTCACCTGAATACAGAACTCGCGACCCAACTTATTGGCGCGCTCGCATAATTCTGCATCATCAGCCTCATTGAAGACCAACTGAGTAAGTCCATAACGGTCACGAAGATCCACAAATGTCATACCACCCATTTTACGGCTTCGCTGCACCCATCCTGCCAGAGTCACAATGCTACCGGCATTAGAGAGCCGTAACTCTCCACAAGTATTACTTCTATACATATTTTTACTATTTTATTCTTTTGAGCTGCAAAATTACAAAAAAAACGCAGATTAACACAGATTAATGATAAAAAACTGTGAATTTCTGCATAATCTGTAGCTTTTTTCGTATCTTTGCCCCCAATTTTAAATAAAACCATTTGATTATGAAAAAGATTTTGGTATTAACTATGTTGCTTTTCTGTGGTATAAGTGCGACACTTGCCCAGAAGCCCGCTGAGATTAAGTTCGATAAGCTCACGCACAATTTCGGAACTTTCTCAGAGAAGGAGCCTGTTGTAAACTGCGCCTTTACTTTCACTAACGTTGGCGAGTCGCCTCTCATCATCAACCAGGCTGTCGCCTCCTGCGGATGTACTGTCCCTGAGTACACCAAAACTCCGATCCAGCCAGGTGAGAAGGGGGAAATAAAAGTCACCTATAACGGTACCGGCAAGTTCCCCGGCCATTTCAAGAAGTCCATCACAGTAAGGACAAACGGAGCCGTTGAGATGACCCGCCTATATATAGAAGGAGAAATGACAGAAGCCAAATAACAGAAATCCCTGCCGACCTGGCAGGGATTTCTGTTAGAACTTATATGCAAATCCGAGAGAACTATACTCTTTGAACTCCCAGTATCCGAGATCGCTATCCCACAGACTGGCATCGTCGAAGCGCGGGAAGAGGAACAGATTAGCTGTGATATACTTCGACACGCGAAGCTCAAACGTGTTCTCCCATTCCAGTTCAAAGCGCTTATAACTGGTGAATGCATAGAGACGCGTCTTCCATGTAACATTGTCGTTCATCTTCCATGCCAGATCAGCTGTCAACTGTGAACCAAAGTCAAACAAAGAATGTTTACCTTCCTTCAGACCGAAGCTTGGACCCAAATCGAGCCTGCCAACATAGCGGTAGTTGATGGCAAACGGCGAAATGTTGATAGTACCGGTCAGACGCTCGTTCAATTTGTTGACCTTGTAATCCATACCAAGACCAAGATTCAGGTTCAACGGTGAGAAGAAATCGGAGTAGATTTTAGGGTCGTTAGCTTTCAAACCCTTTGTAAACTGGGTATAGGCCAGTAACTGTAAAGTGTAGTACCAATTCTTGGCTGCCTCAAGTCCTACTTTGGAAGTCAGACGGATCAGGTCTTCATTGGCCTTGAACTTGTGGATGGAGTCTGTCCGAGAACGAAGGAAGCCAAGCTTTGCCTCCAGCTTATTATCCCACTTCCACTTGTTCTTGTTGTCATAATTGGCCTCCAATACCAGCGAACCTACCATCGAGTAGTTCGACTCACCACCCTTATACCAGTTGCCTGACACATAGTTCTGCATGAACTGCAGGAAACCATCGCCTTTATAAGTCCAGAACTTCGGTTTCTGCACAACCACAGAGTCAGGCGCATCTTGAGGCTCATCGATGACTGGAGCTTCCACCTTATCTGCAAGTACAACCAGATTCTCGATGGGTTGATCTACATCTTCACGAATCGTGCCGGTCTCTTCAAGTTCCGTTTCTGTGGCACTTACCAGGTCAGGACGGTTCAGATAGACATTCAGCAACGCGGCATCCACTTCATCGACCACAGCATCCTTCCCTGCGGCATCAGAGTTAAGTGCCAAGGCCTTGTCGGCCACATTGTGATAAAAAGTCACCGGCGCAAACAGACGATAGTATCTTGCGTCGAGACTGTCATTGGGCTGTGCGGCGCTGGCGCTGAGCGTCAGGGATGCCGCGGATAATAACAATAGTTTACGCATAACTGAGTGCAAAGATACAAAAATTAGTGAAAAGCGAAAAGTTAATAGTGAAAAAAATACCATTACAGCACAATTTCTTATGCTTCGTTCTTATTTCTTATTTTTAATTCGTACCTTTGCACCTTGATTTTAACGAAACAAACAAGCATTTATGGATAAGAATACGATTATCGGATTTGTATTGATTGCGTTGGTGCTCATCGGTTTCAGCTGGTACAGCCAGCCTTCTGCCGAGCAGATAGAGGCCCAGCGCATTGAAGACAGCATTGCTGCTGTCATGAAGGAAAACGCTGTCAAAAAGCAACAGGCAGAGGCTGAAAGCCGTAAGGCCAAGGCTGAAGAAGCTGCCAAGGGCGACTCCACGTCACTCTTCTTCTCGGCTCTCAATGGCACGAGTCAGGAGGTGGTGCTGAAAAACGACAAGGTGGAACTGACCTTCGACACAAAGGGCGGCACCATCTCGAAGGCCTTCATCAAGAACTTCGAGGACCGCGACAACAACATGGGTGTGACCCTCTTCGACCAGAAGACCCAGCAGATGAACTTCATGCTGGCTGGCAAACAGGATAACATCATCACACAGGATCTCTTCTTCACCCCCTCCAACGTTAGCGATTCTACCGTCACTATGACTGCTCAGGCAGGAAATGGCGGAAGTATTGTGCTGGACTATCGTTTAGGCAAGGACTATCTGCTTCATTTCTCCCTGACTGCCAACGGTCTGGCTGGTGCATTCGCCCCCAACTACAAGGAGATGGATATTGAGTGGAACGATCTGGCCCGCCAGCAGGAGAAGGGCTTTACGTTCGAGAACCGCTACACCTCTGTTACCTATAAGGAGAAACTTGGAGGCACAGACTATCTGAACGAGACAGCTGAGAAGATAGACGAGAAGATTGAGGAGACCCTCGACTGGGTGGCCTTCAAGAACCAGTTCTTCTCCGCCGCCCTCATTGCAAAGGATGATTTCCGCGGTGGATCGCTGCTCACGAGCATTCCGCAGGAGAAAGGCAGTGGATTCCTCAAGCAGTTCAATGCGAAACTCAAGACCGCTTTCGATCCCACAGGTGTACAGCCCTCGCAGTTTGAGATGTATATCGGTCCCAACGACTTCCGTCTTATCAAGGATGTGGAACAGCAGAGCGAGTTCGGTAAGGATCTCGACTTGGAGCAGCTTGTAAATCTGGGTTGGTGGTTGGTGCGCTGGATCAACCGCTGGTTCACCATTTACGTCTTCGACTGGCTCACGTCGTGGGGCTTCTCCATGGGTATCGTACTGATACTGATCACACTTTTGCTGAAGGTTATCACCTTCCCGATGGTGAAGAAGAGTTATATGTCATCAGCCAAGATGCGTGTGCTGAAGCCTAAACTCGACGAGGCTACAAAGGAATACAACAAACCCGAAGACCAGATGAAGAAGCAGCAGGCCATGATGCAGATGTACTCCCAATATGGCGTATCGCCCCTTGGAGGCTGCCTGCCTATGCTGATCCAGTTCCCCATCTGGATGGCCATGTTCTTCTTCGTTCCTAATGCCATCCAGCTGCGTCGTGAGTCGTTCATGTGGATTGAAGACCTCTCCACTTACGACCCCATCATCGAATGGGGCACCAACATCTGGGGTATTGGCGATCACCTTTCTCTGACCTGTGTGCTCTTCTGCGTCTCGAACGTGCTCTACAGTTATATGACGATGCGTCAGCAGAAGGATCAAATGGTGGGTCAGCAGGCAGAGCAGATGAAGATGATGCAGTGGATGATGTACCTCATGCCCATCATGTTCTTCTTTATGTTCAACGACTACTCCAGCGGTCTGAACTTCTATTACTTTATCTCCCTGTTCTTCTCTGCCGCTATCATGTGGACACTCCGCAAGACCACCAACGACGAGAAACTGCTCGCTATCCTTGAGGCCAAGTACAAGGAGAACAAAAACAATCCCACAAAGAAGACCTCTGGCTTGGCCTCACGCCTTGCTGCCATGCAGAAGCAGGCAGAGGAGATGCAACGCCAGCGTCAAAACCAAAAGAAGTAACTTCTTCTGGGAAATAAATACCTACAGCAATGAATAAGAAACTATTTACAATGGCAGCCCTCATTCTCTTTTTGGGAACGGGTAGCGCAAAAGCCCAAGACGACGTGAAAATCGGAAAGCAGAACATCAAGCTGACAAGTGACCTGATGACCCCCGAGGCCCTCTGGGCCATGGGACGTATTGGTGCTGCCGAGGCCAGTGCCGACGGTAGCAAGATTGTCTATCAGATTGGTTACTATAGTGTCAAGGCCAACAAGAGTCAGCAGAAGATTGCCATCATCAATGCCGATGGCACAGGCAATACCACTCTGACTACAGGCACAAAGAGCGAAACTGATCCCACTTGGTATCAAGGCAAGATCGCCTTCCTCTCGGGAGGACAGCTCTGGACGATGAATGCCGACGGCTCAGACCGCAAACAGATCTCCAAGACCTCGAAGGATATCGAGGGTTTCAAATTCTCCCCTGATGGAAGCAAGGTGATCTTACTCCACAGTATCGACTTCCATGAGGTCATCCAGAAGAACCCCGATGACCTGCCAAAGGCTACGGGCCGTCTGGTGACAGACCTGATGTACCGCCATTGGGACCACTATGTGGAGTGCATCCAGCATCCCTTCGTCTATGAGGTAAGCAGCGAGGGCATTGCTGTCAACGGAACGGATATCCTCGAGGGCGAGCCCTACGAATGCCCCATGGAGCCCTTCGGCGGTATGGAGCAGCTGGCATGGAGCCAAGACTCGAAGGCCATCGCCTATACCTGTCGCAAGAAGACGGGCCTGGCTTATTCCATCTCTACCGACTCTGACATCTATTTATATAAAATAGGTACGCGCGAGACCAAGAACCTCTGCAAGCCCGAGGGATACGTCGAGCCTGAGATTGACCCTACCACCTCGATGAAGTATCAGAAGGTGAACGCCAAGGAGAATCTCGTCAACAACGTAGGCTACGATACCAACCCGCAGTTCTCGCCTGACGGTAAGTACATCGCCTGGCTCTCCATGGAGCGCAACGGCTATGAGGCAGACCGTAACCGCCTGTGCTGCTATGACTTAGCCACAGGTGAGAAGAAATACCTGACAGAGACTTTCGACTCCAATGTCGATGCCTTCGTTTGGAGCGATAATAAGGATGCCATGATATATTTCATTGGTGTTTGGCACGCTACAGAGAACCTTTACGCCGTCAATTGGAAGGGAGAATTGAAGCAACTCACCGATGACTGGGCAGACTTTGGCTCCGTAAGTCTGATGAACAATGGTAAGCAACTGCTGATGGAACGTCACAGTTTCACGGCACCTGCTGATCTTTACATCGTCACACCCAACTTCAAGAAGCCTGAGAAGACGACCATTGCCCAACTGACCTTCGAGAACAAGCACATCCTCGACCAGTTGGCAAAGCCCACCATCCAGCAGCGCTGGGTGAAGACCACCGATGGCAAAAACATGCTCACATGGATTATCCTGCCGCCTAACTTCGACGAGACCAAGCAATACCCCACCCTGCTCTTCTGCGAGGGAGGTCCTCAGAGTCCTGTCTCTCAGTTCTGGAGCTATCGCTGGAATTTCTTCATCATGGCTGCCCACGGTTATGTTGTCGTGGCTCCTAACCGTCGTGGTCTGCCTGGCTTCGGACAGGAGTGGCTCGAGGAAATCTCTGGCGACTGGACAGGACAGTGCATGAACGACTACCTCTCTGCCATCGATGATGCTGCCAAGAACCTGCCTTTCGTCGATAAGGACAGACTGGCAGCCGTAGGTGCATCGTTTGGAGGCTTCAGCGTCTACTACCTCGCAGGCCACCACGACAAGCGCTTCAAGTGCTTCATCTCCCACGATGGTGCCTTCAATCTCGCCGCCATGTATTTGGAGACAGAGGAGAACTGGTTCAGCAACTGGGAGTACGACGAGGCCTACTGGCATCGTCCGCAGCTGCCCAATGCCAAGAAGACCTACCACGACTCTCCCCATAAGTACGTCGAGAACTGGGACACCCCCATCCTCTGCATCCATGGTGAGAAGGACTACCGCATCAACTACACTCAGGGCATGCAGGCTTTCAATGCCGCCCGCATGAAGGGACTGCCTGCAGAACTGCTCATCTTCCCCGATGAGAACCACTGGGTGCTCAAGCCCCAGAACGGAATCCTCTGGCAGCGCACCTATTTCAACTGGCTCGACCGCTGGCTGAAGAAATAAGCTAACGCCCTAAGTGCATCCGCAGGCCGAACTCGATGGAGGGAGCCAGCGGATGTTCCTTATAATAATGTTCCAACTGAGTGCCGTCGTTGAAGTAATAGCCCAGCGACGGTTCTAAGTATACGCCAAACTGAGGCGTAAGGGCATACTCCGCACCAGCCGCAGCATTCAGAGACCACTGCCAGGGCTTCTTGCCCGTATAGTCTCCGTCCAGACTTACACTCACGCACTTCTCCACCATCGCCCCACCAGAGAGGTAAAGGCTGAAGTGATTGGCTGTCCACAGTTGCCAAGCTACACCAAAGGGGATGCCTATGTAGTGCAGCCGCTGACTATAGCTGATATTCTTATAGAGCGGGAAACTGAACTCCGAATAGAGACGGGTATAGCTTACACCACTAAGCAAGGCAACATGTGGATTCATCTGATACTGCAGGCTCAAGCCGAAGCGTACTGGCAGACGATGCTTGGAGATATGTTCTGTAAGTTGATAAAATGAAACATAAGAGGAAGAATACGGGTCGTTGCTTTTTTCTATCGCCCCCCAATAATAGGCATAACCATCCATATCTTTTTGCGAATAATTGGAATAACCATACTTATTTTCTTGCGAATAATAGACCCTGCCCGCACGGACAGAGTTTGCAGCCAACAGTCCGCCAGAAGCATTGAGACCAACAGTCCAACGACCTGCATCCGAGCCATGTTCTTGAGTGGCGACAGCAGGATATTCTGGATAAGTAAAGGCGTCTGGAGTCATAGAAATCACGGGTGCTGGTTCATGATTCTGTTCGACAGAATCACGTATATTGTCCCCTCTATGATCCTCCTCGGCCTCAGCATGATCTTCCGTATCAGTCTGTTTCTCAGCTAGTTCTAAGACTGCATTCTCTTCAGGCTCAGAATCTTCCGTTTCCTTCTTATGAGACAGGACAGCCAACAGAGAGCCTGAAAGCTGTTCATCGATGACGGGCTTCTTTGGGGATATAGGCTTTTCAGCCCCGCTGGATAGCTTGAAAGGCTCCTTGGATAGCTCTACAGGCTCGTTGGATACCATTCCAGCCTCAGCGACAGCCTCATCACCCCCTTGATTGTAGAAGGCAAAGAACCCCGCAAGTGCCAGCACAACGGCAGCCGCAGCCCAATACCAACGCTTGATAGCAGCAGGCTTCTTGACAGAAACAGGCTCTGGCTCTATCCCCATCCGCTCGCAGATGCCCTCCCACAGTCCAGAAGGCGGATCCATCTTGTGACCCTCCAGTTTCCGTTGCATATCGTTTATCCAGTTCTCGTTCATCGCTTGCTGTTTATTATTTCTCTGATTCTTCTTGCCAATACTTGCTTTGCGTAATAGAGTTGTGAGGCCGATGTGCTTTCTGTGATACCCAGCAGTTCTGCAATCTGTTTGTGTGAATAGCCCTCGAAGACGTAGAGGTTCAACACCGTGCGATAGCCGTCAGGCAGTTCGCTAATCAGCTGATGCAGCATGTCTGGCGAGATTTGCTCTGACTGCGGTTCGTCGTCATCCAGAAGTGTCATCTGTGCCATGACAGACTCAAAGCGCAGTTTCTTTTGTCTTCTCAGGAACAAGAGCGCCTCGCTGGCCACCACGCGCCTCATCCAGCCCCTCAGAGCCTCATCGCTGCGATACTCGATGGTAGGAAGCGACGTGAATATCTTCACAAAGCTGTTCTGCAGCACGTCCTTTGCATCATCCTCGGAAGGTACATAGCGGTAGCAGACCGATGACAGTTCACCAACGTACTGCTGATAGAACTGGCTCATCGCCCGCTGGTCTTTCTGCCGTATGCGCTCAACGAGTTCCTTGACCATCTTTTTCTTCGCGTTCTACTATTATAATACCAAAAGTACGTTAATCTTGTATGGATTTGCTATCTTTTTAGATTCTTTAACGCTCCGCTATGCAAGATTTTCCCTTTTTCCGCATTATATTTGTAGAAAGAAACCAAAAAAGAATGCAAAGATGAAGAAGAAAAGACTTTTATGGATGAGCATGCTCCTGCTGATATCAGGAATGCTTTGTGCTTGCAGCAGCGATGAGGAAGACGAGATGTCAATGTTATATGGCTATTGGGAATATGCAGGAATAACGTATGATGGCGGCCCTTTGGGATTCTACTTTCAAAAAGATGGCAAGATTAAGTCCTGGCATATTTCTATTAACGATGGCGAATACTCTGAAACAAACTGGGGGCTATACTGGTATGAAGAGACCGTTGGGAATGAAAAATCAATGAACATAAACATTAAAGTAGGTAATAGGGAACCCAACCCAGACGAGATGTACTACGCTATAGAGACTTTGACTGAATCACGTTTGGTTATCCGAGTCTTTGGTGGTTATAAGGGTACCCCCTATGAGGATGGATATAATTTAGAATACATGAAACTGCCAGGCAAACCTCAATATTACCAGGCGGACTTAAATATGAATAAAGCTGAAACCTCTGATCTCTTAGGCTACTGGAAAGTCATAGCTAATAATCAGACTGAAATCAAAGACAACAACAGCCAAAGTGGATTATGCTTTAAGAATGATGGTGAGATCATTGAATGGGCGATGAACTCCAAGAGCTGGTATGAGATACACAGAGGGAAATGGTGGGTTTCTGACGAGGGAGACATCATGGTGGATGTCTATGAAGGTTCCATGTGCCATATCTATACTGCTATTGAGAGATTGTCAAAGACCCATCTTGTCATTCGCAGTTGGGGAGGCTTCGGTGGTACACCACGTGAAAAAGGCCTTGATGTGGAATATCTGAAATTAGAGAATGCACCTAATTACGACAACTTAAACCAAATACATTTTTAATCAATATGAAGAAGAAAAGTCTTTTATGGATAAGCACGCTCCTGCTGACTTTGGCAGGATGCTCAAGCGATGACAATGAAAATGATATTGTCAGCCCCATCATACTGACTGGCGAATGGGAGGTTGCTCATCGAAGTAACAATCCAAACGTTTTTGATACTGCTGACATATGGCCATTCACCTTCAATTCTGACGGAACAGGCACATGGCCAATAGGTACAGGAACTTTCAGATACGAGGTCGCCGGGAAGTATGTAACTATATATCTCACGAACATAGAAGCCTATTATGGCCAACCCGTATTTAAATACGAAATCGTGTCTTATTCGAATGACAGGATGGAGTGGGAAGAGATTCCTAACGAATACTGGAGCAACTATGGTCAGCATTTTATATTTTGGAAAAGCAGGTACACATCTCAGAATATACTCCCATCAAAAGACGAAGAAGTTGTTAGCAACCAAGGCTCTTGGACAATAACAACTTATGCAAATATGATCACAAAGGCGGAGTTTAACTCGAATCCGCCATCATCAGAAGATTCGTTCTTCAAAGACAATACGCCTTTGACAACTGACAACGTACTTAAGTTTAGCAATTCACTTAAGAATACATCGACGAACTATAAAAAATTTGACCAGTTATATAAAGGTATGCAGGTAAACCGTTGTGGATACATTTGCTATTATGATAATAAAGACATGCTGAAAAGCATAGAAGGCGCATTTGTGCCCATAGACGATTTGGATGTCAATCCGACAATCAGTCAAAAAGAAGCAACACAAATTATTGTGAAGCACCTTCATCTTGATAATAGTGAAATACCTCTACGACTTCAAATTACTCCTTTTTATTCAAATGGCATCATTGACGTTCGATTAACTTATTTGTATGAAAACTGGTATGGATGCTTCTCTCATTGCGAATGCTTCATTGACGCTCATTCAGGAGAGATACTGAGTTCAAACTTCCCTTCAAAATGGTATTCAAGTAATTAAATATGAGAAAGAATCTATTTTTATTAGCGACCATCGTACTGAGTGGTGCAATGCTGTCGTGTTCATCCTCGGATGACGATGTGGATCTTGGCGAGGCCAAGACAGTAGTGAACATGTTGTCGGAGTCGATTCCCATCAGGCTGACCCAAGAGCAACAGGTCTTTGCCAACGACAACAACCGCTTCACGCTGAACTTTCTGAAGACGGTGAATGACGGAGACCAGAGTGGCCAGAGTTTCATATACTCGCCCCTGAGCATCACCTACGTCTTAGGCATGGTGAACGATGCTGCCACAGGCCAGACGGAACAGGAGTTGGAGCAGACCTTAGGCTTCCACGAGGGAGGCATCCAGGCCGTGAACGACTACTGCAAGAATCTGATCGAAGGCCTCCCGAAAGTGGATGAGAAAGTGACGCTGAACATCGCCAACGCCATCTTCCTCAACAAGGACTGGACGCTGAAACCCCAGTTCGAGCAGGACATGCAGACCTACTACGACGCCAAAGCCGAAGCCCTCGACTTTAAGGCTCCTGAGACGCTGGACCACATCAACGGCTGGTGCAAAGAAAAGACCAACGGCATGATACCCTCCATCCTGGATGATATAGACCCCTCTATGGTGTCCTATCTGCTCAATGCCATCTATTTCAAGGCAGACTGGGCCTCGAAGTTCGACGAGAAGAACACTCGCGACGAGACTTTCACCAACGAGGAAGGCCATGCCACCACCCTACCGCTGATGCACCAGAACGTGCTGATCAAATATATGAAGAACGACACCTTCTCAGCCATTGAGATGCCCTACGGCAACGGGATGTGGAGCATGAACGTACTGTTGCCCGAAGAAGGAAAGACCACAGACGACATCATCAACTATCTGGCTCAGATCGGCTGGTCGAAAGATTATATCATCGACAACAAGCAATATGATGTCATCTCACCTCTTAATGGAGTTAGCCCCTACGAAGTTGATTTAAAACTGCCACGCTTTGAGACCTCATCTGATACGGATGATATTAAATTTGATGCAAATGATATTAAAGATGGCCTCATCGGACTCCTGCAGAAGATGGGCATTAACAGGGCATTCAGCGATTGGGTGGCTGAAATCCCGAACATGTGCGAAGCGCCCGTCTATATCGAGATGATGCGCCAGAAGGCGAAGATCAAGGTAAGCGAGGAAGGCTCGGAGGCCGCCGCCGTGACTGTGGCAGGAATGAACTACTTGTCTATGGGACCAGACACCCCGCCTGAATATCCCAAAGCCACTTTCCACGCCAATCGTCCCTTTGTCTATGTCATCCGCGAAGTCTCCTCTGGCATAATCCTCTTCGTAGGTAAATTCACAGGACAGTAGATAACTCATCAATCTACCGGCTGACTCTATGTCAACCACTTGGTTGACGGGAGTCGGACGGTTGGTTGACTGGTGTCAGCAGATCAGCTGACTCCAGTCGGCATATAGTTAAGACGGCCTTAACTATTAGTTTGGACGGTTTCGGCATTCAGTTTGGACGGTTACAGCATTCTGTTTAGACGGTTTAAACAATTTGTTCAAGCCGTTGTCTTTGTTTGTTTAAAGGAGTAAATCTTTTGTTTTGCGCTGCATTTTTTGAGTTTTCCTTTTGCATTTCGCCCGACTTTTTGTAACTTTGCAGCCAAAATGCAAAAAATATCCATTAAAATGACACAAGCAATTCAAAAGACCCTCAGAGACTCCGCCGCGATGCGCTGGACGGCCTTGCTGCTGCTGGCGCTGGCCATGTTCTGCAGCTACATCTTCATGGACATCCTCTCCCCCATCAAGGACCTGATGCAGGAGACGCGCGGCTGGGACTCGACCGCCTTCGGAACGATGCAGGGTTCCGAGGTGTTCCTCAACGTTTTCGTGTTCTTCCTCATCTTCGCCGGCATCATCCTCGACAAAATGGGTGTGCGCTTCACCGCCGTCCTCTCAGCAGCCGTCATGCTCGTCGGAGCCTGCGTGAAGTGGTATGCCGTGAGCGAATCGTTCATGGGAAGCGGCTTGGAGACGTGGTTTACAGAGAATCTGAACTATATCCCCGTATTCGACGAACTGGGCGTCTCGCCGTTCTATCAGGGCATGCCCGCCTCGGCAAAGTTCGCTGCCTGCGGATTTATGATCTTTGGCTGTGGCTGTGAGATGGCCGGCATCACGGTGTCGAGAGGTATCGTGAAGTGGTTCAAGGGCCGTGAGATGGCCTTGGCGATGGGATCGGAGATGGCCCTGGCCCGTCTGGGTGTAGCCACGTGTATGATTTTCTCGCCGTTCTTTGCCCGCTTGGGTGGTGAGGTAAGCGTGTCTCGCAGTGTCGCCTTCGGCGTGGTGCTGATGTGTATCGCCCTGATAATGACCATCGTATACTTCTTCATGGACCAGAAACTCGACTCTCAGACAGGCGAGGCTGAGGAGAAAGACGATCCCTTCAAGGTATCAGACATCGGCAAGATTCTCTCCGATCTGGGCTTCTGGCTCGTGGCACTGCTGTGCGTGCTCTACTATTCGGCCATCTTCCCCTTCCAGAAGTACGCCGTGAACATGCTGCAATGCAACCTCACACTGACACCTCCCGATGCTGACTCGTTCTGGGCCTCGTCCTCTGTGACCATCGTGCAGTATATCATCATGCTCATCGTGGCTGCCGCCGGCTTCGCATCGAACTTCCAGAAGAAGACGAATATGAAATACGGTCTGCTGGCACTTTCGATTGTGGCACTCATCACCTATTGTTATATGGGCTACATGCGACAGTCGGCAGAGTCGATCTTCGCTGTGTTCCCATTGCTGGCCGTGCTGATTACGCCGATCTTGGGTTCTTATCTCGATCATCACGGTAAGGCTGCCTCGATGCTCGTCTTAGGTTCCATCCTGCTGATTGCCTGCCATCTGACCTTCGCCTTCGTGCTGCCGATGTTCAAGGGCAACGCCATTGGTGGCATCATCATCGCCTACGCCACGATCCTCGTGCTGGGTGCCTCGTTCTCTCTGGTGCCTGCAAGCCTCTGGCCCTCAGTGCCTAAGCTCGTCGACGCTAAAGTGATTGGTTCGGCCTATGCCCTGATCTTCTGGATCCAGAATATCGGCCTCTGGCTGTTCCCCCTGCTCATCGGCAAGGTGCTCGACGCCACGAACCCTGGTGTGACAGACCCCACGCAGTTCGACTATACCGCCCCACTGGTGATGCTCGCCTGCCTCGGTGTGGCTGCCCTCATCCTCGGCTTCGTGCTGAAGGCCGTCGACAAGAAAAAAGGCATCGGCCTCGAACTGCCGAATATACAGAGTAACAATTGAAGACATAATAACATACGAACATATTAACAAATAGTTTTGATAACATATATGTCAGTCATCTGTTATGATATTAATATGTTCGTATGTTATTATGTCTTTAAATTCGTTTGATAGTATGTCTTTAATAATGTTCGTATGTTAATATGTCTTTGATAAACGATAATATGTATGAAGATAGGATTCGATAACGACAAGTACCTCAAGATACAGTCTGAGCATATCAAGGAGCGCATTGCGCAGTTCGACGGCAAGCTCTATATGGAACTGGGTGGCAAGCTATTCGACGATCATCACGCCTCCCGCGTGCTGCCTGGCTTCAAGCCCGACTCGAAACTCCGCATGCTCGCCCAACTGAGAGACTCGATAGAGATCGTGATTGTGGTCAGCGCCGACGACATCGAGAAGAACAAGGTTCGTGCCGACCTCGGCATCACCTACGACGAGGACGTGCTTCGTCTGCGCGACGAGTTTATGCGTCGTGACTTCATGGTGGGCTCCGTCGTCATCACCCACTACCACGGACAGCATGCCGCAGACCAGTTCCGTCATCGTCTGGAGCGCGAGGGCATCAAGTCGTATTTCCACTACCCTATCGACGGCTATCCCCACAACGTGGACCTCATTGCCTCAGATGAAGGCTTCGGCAAGAATGAGTTCGTGGAGACCACCCGTCCGCTGGTCATCGTAACGGCCCCTGGGCCTGGAAGCGGCAAGATGGCTACCTGTCTGTCGCAGCTCTACAACGAGAACAAACGGGGCGTTCGTGCCGGCTATGCGAAGTTTGAGACCTTCCCCGTGTGGAACCTCCCGCTGAAGCATCCTATCAATATCGCCTACGAGGCCGCCACCGCTGACCTGAACGACGTGAACATGATCGACCCCTTCCACCTCGAGGCCTACGGCAAAACCGCCGTCAACTATAACCGCGACGTGGAGATCTTCCCCGTGCTGAATGCCCTCTTCGAGGGTATCTACGGCGAAAATCCCTATAAGTCGCCGACCGATATGGGGGTGAACATGATTGGCTTCTGCATCTCAGACGATGAGGTGTGCTGTGAGGCCAGCCGCAACGAGATCATCCGCCGCTTCTATGATGCCACCAACAAGATGGCCAACGGCGCCGACAACGAGAGCGAAGTCAATAAGATCCGCCTGCTCTTCAACCAGGCGAAGATATCCACCGCCACCCGCAAGGTGACTGTGGCTGCCTACGAGAAGAAGATCCAGAGCGGACATACGGCTGCTGCCATTGAACTTGAGGACGGAACAATCATCACCTCAAAGTCTTCTCCACTGTTAGGATGCTCTGCAGCCCTGCTGCTGAACGCCACGAAGTATCTGGCTGGCATCGACCACGAGGCCAAGCTTATCCCGCAAAGCCTCATCGAACCTGTGCAGAAGACGAAGACGGAATACTTAGGGGCCAAGAACCCTCGTCTGCATACCGACGAGGTGCTCGTAGCCCTCAGCGTGCTCTCTACCGACGACGAGAACTGCCGACGTGCCCTGGAACAGTTGCCTAAGCTGCGCGATTGTCAGGTGCACTCCACGGTGATGCTCAGCGAGGTAGACCGTAAGATCTTCAAGAAACTCGGCTGCGGTCTGACCTGCGACCCGGTGAAGAAAAAGTAGGTTGATTCCTGTTTATAGTTTATAGTTTATAGTTTATAGATGATTACCTGGCAAGCCGTTTTTAGTCAGTTTGTCTATAGCCGCCTATAGAAGTAATCACCCATAAACTATAAACTTTAAACTATAAACAAAAAAGAAGCTACAAACAAAAAGAAGCTGTAAACAATGAATATCCATAAGTTAAACGACTCGCCTGCGGCCCGCTGGACCGTGCTCTTCATCGTGGCAACGGCAATGATGATGGGCTACTTCGTCAACGATGTGATGTCGCCGCTGGAGACATTGCTGGAAATGCCTCGCAGTCAGGGTGGCTTGGGATGGGCACCATCCGACTATGGCTTCTTCTCCGGTGCAGGTAGCTTTATCAATGTCTTCCTGCTGATGCTCTTCTTCTCCGGGCTGATCCTCGACAAGATGGGCATCCGGTTTACGGGCACCTTGGCCTGTTCGTTGATGGTCATCGGCACACTGATAAAACTCTATGCCGTCACCACCGACTTTGGCACGACTGACGTCACCTTCTTCAACACCCATCTTCCGGCTTCAGCCGCCTGGGCTTCTTTCGGCTTCGCCATCTTTGGTGTTGGCTATGAGATGACGGGCATCACCGTCTCCAAGGCGATGGTACGATGGTTCACTGGTCATGAACTGGCACTTGCCATGGGACTCCAACTGGCGATGGCGCGTTTCGGAACAGCTGCCGCCCTAAGCATCTCCGCTCCGATAGCCCGCCACTATACGCTCTCCGCACCCCTTCTCGTGGCATTGGCATTTCTCATCATCGGACTATTGGCTTTTCTTGTGTTCTGTGTCATGGACCGCCGCCTCGACCATCGGATGATTATTGCATCGGATGAACACGGATTAACACGGAATGATCAAGACCTCCGTGAAAATCCGTGTCTATCCGATGCCAACCAAATTATCCGTGAAGATCCGTGTCTATCCGATGCCAATAAAGACTCCGAGGAATTCCGTTTCTCTGATATCGGCATAACCCTCCGTAACCCGGGATTCTGGCTCATCACGCTATTCTGCGTGCTCTTCTACTCCGCCGTATCGCCCTTCCTGAAGTTCTCTACAAAGCTGATGGTGATGAAGTATGGTGTCGATCCTGATGTGGCAGGCTTCTTCTCTTCGATAGCCCCCTTCGGCACTATCCTCATGACACCGCTCTTCGGACTCATCTACGACCGTTATGGAAAAGGCGTCACGTTGGTCATCACAGGGGCACTGATGCTCACCGCCGTCCATTTCGGCTTCTCGCTGCCTATGCACAGCAGCACGGTAGCAATCACCCTGATGGTCATCCTCTCCGTGGGATACTCCCTGGCCCCCGCCGCCCTCTGGCCCTGTGTGCCGAAGATCATCCCCTTGAAATGTCTCGGCACCGCCTACTCGATGATCTTCTTCATCCAGAACTTCGGCCGTGCCATCATCCCGATGTTCGTAGGAAAAGCCAACGAGACTGATCCTACCTACGAAACCTCCATGCTCATCTTCGGTTTTACTGCTCTTGGCGCAGCCCTCACGGCAATGGCCATGTGGTATGTAGACCGTCGCCAGGGCTACGGTCTACAATTGCCAAACATCAGGAAATAGTCAGAACTTGAATCGGGCCACGAGAGGAAGATGGTCACTAAAACCCTTCTTCTGGTATTTCATCCCCTTATACGTACGGCGAGGGAGATAGCCGCCATAGAACTTATCCTTCTCAAGCAGGAACTTAGGAGAATGGATAAATACCGTGTCCACCTTATTATATATATAAGGAGACACGAAGATATGATCCAGGCTGTTCCATTCACCCTTATAACGATAGGTTCCTTTCACGCCATACTTGGCCGATGCATCCTTGGAGATGTTCTTCAGGTCGTGACGGGCAATGTGCTGTATGGCAGGAGAGTCATGGTAGTCGTTGAAGTCACCACTGATCAGGATCTTTGCATCAGGAGTGATAGCCCTTAAGGAATCAACCGCCTGCAACAGCCGATTGGCAGTCTGAAGACGGAACGGGCGACTGGCCTTCTCTCCGCCAGTACGGCTGGGAGCATGGACCACGAAGACATGAAGCGTATCGCCAGACACCAGTTGCCCACAGGCATAAAGGATATCACGCGTCTTCTTCATGCCCGGAATTGTATCGACACGAAGGCCATAGGAACGAATCAATGCAAAAGAGAAAGGTGAATAGATCAGTGCCACATCAACGCCACGGGCATCAGGCGACTGCGTCATCACATACTCATAGCCGGCATTCCTCAATAGTGAACGCTTGGTCAGGTCTGTAAGCGTCTGGTCGTTCTCCACCTCACAGAGCGCTATCAGGTCAGGGATGCCATCCTCAGAAGTGGACAGGATAGACTTACCTATCCTATCCAACTTCTTCCAATAGCGTTTCTCTGTCCAGTGACGTGTGGACTCTGGCAGGAACTCCTGATCCTGCTTCCCTTCGTCATGACGGGTGTCGAAGATATTCTCTACGTTGTACTCCACAAACGTAAAGACAGAGAGCAATAATGAAATGAGTATCGTCATTTAACAAACCTTTTCAAGACGTTTCATCATCGCAAACATAAATATCGCAGCTACGAGGCATACCCCGAGGAACACACTCCAGCACACCCAGAGAGGCACAGCACCCCAAAGCAGGCCACCGACAACCACAAGCTGGTTTCCTATGGCAGTAGCCACAAACCAGCCACCCATCATCATACCTTTATATTTCGGAGGAGCCACCTTCGATACGAAGGAGATACCCATCGGAGACAACAGCAGCTCACCAAATGTCAGCACGAGATAGACCATGATCAACAAGTTCGGAGTCACATCAGCCACATGCACTGCCACAGGATTACCATCGGCACCCATCTCCGTCTGAGGCATAGGAAGCCCGAACGAAGAGAAGGCCATCAAGGCATAGGCAACAGCAGCCACAATCATTCCGTAGGCAATCTTACGGGGTGCAGAGGGTTCCTTGCCCTTGGCAGCCAGCCAGCCGAAGATGGCCATAGACACAGGAGTCAGAGCCACCACATAGAAAGGATTGAACTGCTGGAAGATGGGGGCAGAAATGGAAATGCCGCCATCAGGATCGTATTGCAGGAAGAGAAATGCAATGGCCATACAAATGACAACCGCAGAGATGGCCTTGCCCTTACCTGTCTTCGACTGGAACAGCGAGAACAAGGCATAGACAATGAAGATCACCGCCACAAGGTTCCACACGTTGAAGCACATGGCCTGAACACCCGTAGCAGACTGAGCCGTAAACTCATCGGCAAAGTATGTCAGCGACAAGCCGTTCTGATGGAATGCCATCCAGAAGAAGATGACGACTGCAAAGACGAGGCAGAGTGCGACGATGCGCTGCTTGGTCTCTTCCTTGGAGAGTTCCTCTACAGGTGCGGCATCGGCTACGGCAGCCTTCTTCGTGCCTCCCTCCGTATGACGGAAGGTGCTGCGGAACAGATAATAGATAGCGATAGACAAGACCAGCGAGGCACAAGCCACAGCAAAAGAGAAGTGGTAGGCATCATTGCTGGAATAGCCCAGAGCCGTCTCAGCATATTCCTTAATCTTGATGGCTGCCGTCGGGGCAAACAGGGCACCGATATTGATGGCCATGTAGAAAATGGAGAAACCTGCATCGCGCTTGTCCTTGTACTGCGGATCATTGTAGAGGTCGCCCACCATCACCTGCAGGTTGCCCTTAAAGAGTCCTGTGCCAAAACCTATGAGCAACAAGGCTGCCAGCATCACCACCAGTGCTGTGGAATCACCGCCAAGGGGTACAGAGAGTAATACATAACCAGCGAACATGATGATGATGCCCGTGGTGACCATCTTGCCAAAGCCGAACTTATCGGCCATGATACCACCGATCAACGGGAAGAAATACACTAACATGAGGAATGCACTATAGATGGTGCCGGCCATTGCAGGCGACAATCCATAGTTTGCCCTCAAAAACAATGCGAATACCGCGAGCATCGTGTAATAGCCGAAGCGCTCGCCTGTGTTGGCCAATGCCAACGCAAATAAACCTTTAGGTTGACCTTCAAACATAGTTGTTGTTATTTAATTTTAGAATTTTTCGTCCTTACAATGTCAAAGAGATACGTAAACTTCACCATAATCGTGCCGAAGTTGGAACGGCCGAAGTAGTCACGTTTTGTGTTGCCGAAGAGATTGCCCAGACCGTAATAGTAGCGTCCCTCCACGATAAAGTGCCCTAGGTGGCGGTTGCTGAACTCCAAGCCTGCGCCGGCAGCGATGCCGTAGTCCAACGTATTCTCTACAGCCATAGAGTCCTGAGCCACGACATGTGAGGCACGCTTTCCTGCATACTGATAATCGGGATTAGCCTTTGTGGAGGAACCGGGATTGAATGCCGGGTCGCGGACATCGAAGTTACTGTCAGACTCATCACTCAGATAAAAACCTACCTGAGGCCCCAGCTGTATGAAGAACTGCAAGCCATTACGCTCACGTCCCCAGCCAAGTCTGGCAAGCAGGGGGACTTGGACATAGTTGACCTTACGGACATATCGAAGCGTTTGTGACTCATCAGTATGGAGTTTCACTGGCTGGTCATCCATGCCAAGGATATTCTCCTTCCATCCCATTTGCGTATAGTTCAGCTCTGCCACCACGGCACAGATACTGCTAAAGTATTTCTCACAGGTGTAGCGTGCTGTCAGTCCGAGTGTAGGACCGTTGAGCATTTTCTGCGGCACCGTAGGGATGAAAGAGACGTTGCTCATCGCCACACCTCCGTTGATTCCGATGGCAAAGTCTGTCCTGTACTCTCCGACCTGTGCAGAAGAAGGAATGAGGAATGAGAATTGGGAAATGACAATGACCACACAAGCCCATATACGAACACCTGTCATCCTATGACGAAGACACGACATAAGTCTATAGAAACAATCAACATTTCCCATTACTTATTCTTTCACTGTTCGTTTCCACTCAAGGCTAAAAACTGATGGTCTCTGTCAGATGATTGGGCTTATAGTGCACGAACAACAATGCTTTGTTACGAAGCCCTCCGTTGCCGTAGCGTTCAAACTTCAGAGGTGTCTGTATGACCGGATATCCGAACATACCCGCAGCGCCATTGAAGGTCTTGCCATACTTATGCAGTCCCTTCAGGAAGAAATAGGCATGGTCGAAGCCCGTGATGGCAAAACGCGGCAAAAGATTCTGCATATCGCTGGAGAAATTCTGACGGTACTTCCGCTGGAATTGCTGAGTGGCAGACGACAACGGATTATAATAGAATACAGAGGGGATGTAAGTATTGAAATTATAGTAGTTCTCCAGATACTTATGGGTATACAGCAACCAGTCAGAGTAACCGAACATAGTGATGTCAAGTTCCGGACTGTTGGCCTTCAGACCATTGATTTTCGAAATAGCGACACCCAATTCCTGCGAGCGACCCGTATTGAGTACAACCACGTTAGGTTTTGTGCGGCTAAATGCTTTGGAGAAATTGGCCTCGCCCGATTTCAAGTTTGTAATGACGAACTCCATTCCCCTCGACTCCATCTGACGGCGCAGACCGAATGTGAATACACCTTTGCGGCTCGTAGTGTCATTGCAGTCGATGATGACCGTATGACAATCTCTGAACCTCTCCAGATAATGGGTGACTGTTGCCTCGCTCACATCATTCTGAGATTGCCACACCTGGAAGATATTCCTGTTTGTGGTCAACTGTGGCGCATTGATTGAAAAAGGTATCACCAAGCGGATGTCATGCTTGGAAACAAAATCCGACAAAGCATCCATTTGTTTAGAGTAGAGAGGGCCAATAATCATGTCGCACCTTGCAGCAGCAGGATCCTCCAATACCTTATAGATATTACAGTCCTCAGCAGTGTTCCAAGCATGCACATTGATGGAGAGGCCCTGTTTCTTCAGACTGTCGCAGGCCATCAGCACCCCTCGATAGTATTCCATCATACGTCGCCCGTCGCCATTGATATTATGCAGCGGAAGCATCACTCCCAGTCGTATCTCACGGTTACGTACATCGTCAGCCTTGACGGAAGCCTCCTCGGCGGCTTTACGAGCCTTTGCTGCACGCTCAGCCTCCTGTGCTTCCTGAACAGACTTAGGATAAGGGATATTCAAAATCATTCCTTTCTTAAGTTCATAGCCTGGCTCCTTCATCTCAGGATTCGCATTAATCAGCTCTTCGATGGTAAGCCCGTAATTCCGTGAGATTCCGAATACAGTCTCTTTCTTCTTCACTTTATGCTGTCCGCGGAAATTGGCAGGCTGCTGGGCAGACATGTAAACCGTGCCCAATACCAGCATCATTAACAGCAGAAAATAGTTTAAAGTTCGTTTCATAAAACGCCAAATTTTTCATTTTCGCCCACAAAAGTACAAAATAATTGTGAATTATGCATCCCATTTGCCGCTTTTTCTTCAAAAAGGATGCCGAATTATGAATTATTTAGTATCTTTGCACATGCAAGACAGAAAAAACAATGAGAATCAAACAACTGATACCAACGCTTCTTGTCGTGCTCCTGGCGTCATCAAAGCTCCAGGCACAGACCTCAGACCCCTACCTATCACCGACGGCCACTTATACCAACGATGAAGGTGAAGAGACCGTTTCCGACGGCGATGTGAGCGGTCAGGCTCCCTTGACTGTCACTTTCCGTGCCAACCCCTATAACATGGAAGCATACTTTCCTACCTATGAGTGGCACTTCCTGCAGGAGGGTGAAGAGAATGAGTTCATGGTAAGATACGAGCAGGACACGGAGTACACCTTCAACACCTCGGGCACCACTCGCGTGACTTTTATCGCCAGAATCGAAGGAGAAGCCACCGACTCTATTGTCTTCACCGTCAACGTCAGTGAAAGCAAACTCGTCTTCCCCAATGCCTTCTCGCCCAATGGTGATGAATACAACCCCATCTACAAAGCGAAGGAATATCAGAGCATCATCGAATTCCATGCCTATATTTTCAACCGCTGGGGACAGAAGCTCTTCGAATGGACTGATCCTGCCCAAGGCTGGGACGGCACGTATAATGGCCATGACGTAAAAGAAGGGGTCTACTTCGTGCTGGTGAAGGCACGCGGTGCCGACGGCAGAGAGTATAACATACGGAAAGACGTGAACTTGATGCGGAACTTTAACGAGTCAGCCCCGCTTAACGAACAGTAACCGACCAGTCTTCGCCACATGAAAGAAGAGACCAGCATCTGCGTATACGGCGCTCGGGTACACAACCTGAAGAACATCGACGTGCGCATACCCCACCATTCCCTCACTGTCATCACGGGCCTCAGCGGCTCCGGAAAGTCTTCATTGGCTTTCGACACCATCTTTGCCGAAGGACAGCGCCGCTACATCGAGACCTTTTCTGCCTATGCCCGCAACTTTCTGGGCGGTATGGAGCGCCCTGACGTTGATAAGATCACCGGCCTCTCGCCTGTCATCAGTATTGAGCAGAAGACCACCAATAAGAATCCACGTTCAACAGTTGGCACCACCACTGAGATTTACGATTACATGCGTCTGCTCTATGCCCGAGCAGGCCGGGCCTATAGCTATGCCACTGGCGAGGAGATGGTCAAGTACACCGAGGAGCGTGTACTTGAGATGATTCTCAACGACTATGATGGCCATAAGATTTTCATCCTTGCTCCTTTGGTCCGTAGTCGCAAGGGGCACTACCGCGAACTCTTCGAGGCCATGCGCCGTAAAGGATACCTGAACATCCGCATAGACGGAGAGATGAAGGAGATTGTACGCGGCATGAAAGTAGACCGTTACAAGAACCACGACATAGAAGTGGTCATTGACAAGCTACAGGTATCCCTAAAGGATCAGGAGCGGCTTAAGAAGTCTGTCGACATTGCCATGAAACAAGGTGACGGACTGATCATGATTCTTGACAAGGATACTGGCAGCATCAAGCATTTCTCAAAACGCCTGATGTGTCCTACAACGGGCATAAGTTATTCAGACCCAGCTCCTAACAACTTTTCGTTCAATTCTCCTCAAGGAGCATGCCCTCATTGCAAAGGATTAGGGACCATCAACGAAATCGACCTTTCAAAGGTTATGCCTGACCGCAAATTGAGTATCCACGAGGGCGGTATTGTACCTTTGGGGAAATACAAGAACCAGATGATATTCTGGCAGGTGGAGGCCATTCTCAAGAAATACGACTGTAGTCTGAAGACGCCTCTCAACGACCTGCCTGACGAAGCTCTACGTGAGATTCTATACGGCTCATTGGAGAACGTGCGCATCGACAAGGAACTCGTTCATACCTCCAGCGACTACTTTGTGTCCTTCGACGGTATCATCAAATATCTGCGTAGCGTGATGGATCATGATGACTCTGCTGCCGGACAACGTTGGGCAGACCAGTTCCTCGCCGAGTGTGAGTGTCCAGAATGCCATGGCCAGCGTCTGAACCGTGAGGCCCTCTCTTACCGTATCTGGGACAAGAACATCGCTGAATTGTCGGCTATGGACATCAGTGAGTTGCGTGAGTGGGTTGATGAGGCTGAGCACCATCTGGAACCTCAGCAGCGTAAGATTGCCGAAGAGATTCTCAAGGAGATCCGCACACGCCTAGACTTCCTGCTCGATGTCGGTCTCGATTACCTTTCATTGAACCGTCAGTCTGCCTCGCTCTCCGGCGGCGAAAGCCAGCGCATACGTCTTGCTACTCAGATTGGCTCACAGCTCGTCAACGTATTGTACATCCTCGACGAGCCCTCCATCGGCCTCCACCAACGGGACAATCAGCGGCTTATCCATTCACTAAAGGAGTTGAGAGACTTAGGCAATACGGTCATAGTCGTTGAGCACGACGAGGACATGATGCGCAGTGCCGACTGGATTATTGATATCGGCCCCCGTGCAGGCCGTAAGGGTGGCGAGGTGGTTTTTCAGGGAACCCCCGAAGATCTTCTCCAATCCAACACCCTCACAGCAAAGTACCTGAAAGGGGAGCTTACTGTATCTCAAGATTCTGAGGAGCTTGACAGTAAATCCAAGACAAACCGCAAACCAATAGCAAAAAGAAGGACTGGCTCTGGACAAAGCCTCGTTTTGAAAGGCTGTACCGGCAACAACCTCAAACACATTGACGTAGAGTTCCCCCTCGGCTGTCTGATCCTCGTCACAGGTGTCAGCGGATCAGGCAAGTCCACACTCATCAACGAGACTCTCCAACCCATCCTCTCCCAACACTTCTACCGTTCACTGAAGCGCCCAATGCCCTACGACTGTATCGATGGTCTGAAATATATAGACAAGGTAGTGAACGTAGATCAGAGCCCCATCGGTCGCACGCCACGTAGCAATCCTGCTACCTATACAGGTGTATTTTCCGACATCCGCTCGCTCTTCGTCAACTTGCCTGAAGCCAAGATACGCGGCTACAAGCCTGGCCGTTTTTCATTCAATGTGAAGGGCGGCCGTTGTGAGACCTGTGGAGGTAACGGCTACAAGACCATAGAGATGAACTTCCTGCCCGATATTCAGGTCCCCTGTGAAGAGTGCCATGGCAAACGCTACAACCGCGAAACCCTCGAGGTGCGCTATAAGGGCAAGAGCATCGCTGACATACTTGACATGACGATCAACCAGGCCGTGGAGTTCTTCGAAAACGTGCCCGATATCCTCCACAAGATCAAAACCATTCAGGACGTTGGTCTCGGCTATATCAAGGTAGGCCAGCCTTCCACCACCCTTTCTGGTGGTGAGAGCCAGCGCATCAAACTGGCAACAGAACTGGCAAAAAAAGACACTGGCAAGACCGTCTATATCCTCGACGAGCCCACCACCGGCCTCCACTTTGAGGACATCCGCATCCTCATGCAGGTGCTCCAGAAACTTGTTGACCGCGGCAATACTGTCATCATCATCGAGCATAACCTCGATGTCATCCGCCAAGCCGACTGGATCATCGATATGGGTCCCGAAGGTGGCCGTAGAGGTGGAGAGGTGCTCACGGTTGGGACACCCGAACAAGTGGCAAAATCAAAGAAAGGCTATACCCCGCAGTTTCTCAAAAAACAATAATTATGAAAAGAATACTGATGTCAAGGTGGCTATTTTCGTTCCTGATGTTGATACCTGTCTGCAGCATAGCACAGACGGACATCAATGATACCACGACCGTAAGGATAGGCTATGTGAAAGGCGTGATGAGTACGATGGCTGGTGCCATTGACCAAGTGACGGAGGAACGTATGAACAAAGGTCTGATTACGTCTTCGCTGGATGCCTTGAGCGGACAGGCTGCAGGAGTGCAGGTCTCCACTGGCGGGAACCAAGAGGCAATGGTTTCGGCAGTACGTGTACGTGGTACAACCTCTTTGACAGGCAAGAACGACCCCCTAGTCATCATTGATGGCGTAACGGCAGACCTGACCATCCTCTCAACTATCTACCCAGCCGACATTGAGAGTTTCACCATTCTTAAAGACGCCTCCGAGACTGCCCAATACGGTAGTCGTGGTGCTGCAGGCGTCATCGAGGTGGCCACAAAAAAGGGCAGCAACCAGAAATTCCAGATTTCCTATGACGGCAGCATCGGTTTTGAAAAGGTCTTCAAGCGTACAGAGATGATGAATGCCGACGAGTTTCGCCAGGCAGCAGATTACCTTGGACGTTCGTATATTGACATGGGCTATGATACGGACTTCCGCAAGGCCATCGAACGGACAGGCTTTGTGCAGAATCATCATGTAGCCTTTGGAGGCGGTACTGAGACAGCCAACTACCGCGCATCTGTGGGCATGATGGAACATAAGACGGTCATCAAGAATCAAGGCAACAATAATTATATTGCCAAGCTTGACATCACGCAGTTGGCTTTCGACAATCACCTGACAGTAGATTTCGGCATGGTAGGTTCACTACAGAGTGTATCATACCTGCCCTTTAAGCAGCGCCTGCTCTATTCTGCCGCCACCTTCAATCCCACATTCCCTGCAACAATGAACAATAAAGGTGAATACGAGCAAGTGACAGAGGCCATATGGATCAACAACCCCATGTCATTATTGGATATTAAACAGGATGAGAATAACGGACACTTTAACATCCATATGAAAGCAAAAGTAGTGCTCAGCAAAAATTTAACACTGCGTGCCTTCGGTTCCTACTCTTTCAGTAATATATCCGATGCCCACTACTACCCTACCAGTGTTTGGAACAGAGGGCAAGCCTATCGGAAACACGAGAAGACAGAAGACATAATGGGCAACATCTCACTCACATACATCCACCACAACAAATATTCAGACCTAAGCGTAACGGCTTTGGCTGAGGCATCGAACAAACAATCTGAAGGATTCTTCGTTACATCAACAGGATTCACCACCGATGCCTTCGGATACGACAAACTTGCAGCAGGATCAGCACGTCCATGGGATGGTACTGACTCATATTACACCGACTCACACATGGAGTCGTTTCTGATGCGCACCCAGTACACTTTATTTGACAGATACACCCTGACGGTGAATGCACGTGGCGATGCGTCATCAAAGTTCGGCAAGAACCACCGCTGGGGCTTCTTCCCTTCTGCCAGTGCAGCATGGGTGATCAGCAAGGAGCCTTGGATGAAGAAACTGCAGTTCGTCAACAATGCAAAACTGCGCATCGGCTACGGACTGTCAGGAAGCCAGGGAGGTATCGACTCCTATAACTCCATGCAGCTCATGCAGCCCAACGGTATTGTGCCCGTGGGAGACACTCCTGCAGTAACACTCGGCATCGTACGTAATGCCAACCCCGACCTGAAATGGGAAATCAAGCGCTCAATTAACATCGGCCTCGATCTTGCATTCTGGAACAACCGCGTTGCCATAAGCATCGACAACTACCGCTCAAAGACCACCGACATGCTTTACGTCTACGATGTACCCGTACCCCCATATACCTACGACAAGCTGCTGGCCAACCTCGGATCAATGGAGAGCTTCGGCCTGGAAATCGGCTTCGGCATCACACCGCTCCGCACCAAGGACATGGAACTTGATATCAACATGAACTGGACGTTTGAGAGCAACAAGCTGCTCTCTCTCGACGGTTATTACAATGGTCAGTACCTGACGGCTCCCAATATGAAGGGCATCTCATCCCTATGGGGTCCTGGATTCCATGGCTCCAGTGATGTATGCTTTCAGATTGTCGGTGAACAGCTTGGCGTGTTCTCCCTGCCCCACTGCAATGGATTCTACGTAGATGAGGACGGCAGTAAATGGTACGACATCGACGATGAGAGTCACATCTGTGGCCAAGCGACACCCAAGGCCATGATGGGTTCTAACATTGCATTCCGTTACAAGCAGTGGGATGTATCTATGCAGGCAAACGGAGCCTTCGGACACAAGATCTTCAATGGCAATGCCCTCACTTACAACGATGTGTTGTCGTTGCCCAACTATAACATCGCGAAGGGGGCTTTAGAGAAGAACATACAAGACCAAACCATCAGCGACTACTGGCTGGAGTCGGGAGACTATGTCAATATTGACTATATCAACATTGGCTGGAACGTTCCCATACGCTCCAAGTACATCCAGGCCATCAGACTTTCAGCATCCGTGAACAACCTCGCCACCATCACAGGCTACAGCGGACTGACGCCGATGATCAACTCCAGCGTCATCAATGGCACACTTGGTATCGATGACAAAAACGTACAGTCTGTCTATCGCTCTTACACAATGGGAGTGAGTATGAAGTTTTAAGTTTAGAGTTTAGAGTTTATTGTTTATAGATGATTACCATACAGATAAAAAAAGAGACGATGAAAGGACGATTGGTATTCACCATCGTCTTCGCTTTCCTCTTTTCTCTTTCCACTTCCCTCTTATCTTCCTGCAGCCTCGATGAAAACCCGCATGACCAGATTGCCGAGGAATCTGCCTACAGTAATCCTGACGCTCTCTTCCGCAATACTGTCGCCACCTTATATAATTATATAGGAGGATCAGAAGACGGTGAGGGACTGCAAGGCACTTGCCGTGGTATCTACGACCTGCAGACCTTCGGCTCCGACGAAGCCATGCTGCCCATACGTGGCAATGACTGGTATGACGGTGATATTTGGCAGGAGCTGTACCGCCACTCATGGACAGCAGGACACCCCATAGTAAAAAATGCCTGGATCTACCTTTATAAGGTAATCACCCTCTGCAACCGTTCTATCGAACAACTCGATGCTCACAGACAAATGCTTACAAGTTATGAACTGAATGCTTATAAGTCCGAGGTTCGAGGCATAAGAGCCATCTGCTACTGGTATCTGCTCGACATCTTTGCACGCGTGCCCATCATTACCTCCACTGACACACCAATGGGCCAGCTGCAGCAAGCTGAACGCAAACAGGTGTTCAACTTTGTCGTGAATGAACTGCAAGAGATCATACCCGACCTTTCAGAAGACAACAGCGTACACAGAGGAGACTACTACGGCCGCGTGACAATACCCGTAGTCTACTTCGTGCTCGCCAAACTGATGCTCAATGCCGAGGTGTATGCAGACAACGACTGGACAGACGGCATCAGGCCCGACGGCAACAAGATGGAATTCATCATTAATAACAAGACGATGAATGCCTGGGAGGCCACCATCTACTATTGTGACATTCTGGAGAACTCCGGATTCAAATTAGCCGACAACTATAGCGACAACTTCGCCGTCTACAACGAGCGCTCACCAGAGAACATCTGGATCATCGCGATGGATAAAGACCTCTACTACAACGAACAGCAGAACCTCTTCCGTTCATGGCATTATCGCCATGCTTCCGCTTATGGGTTCTCTGGTGAAAACGGTACATGCGCCACATTGAACACACTCAAGATCTTTGGCTATGAAACAGGAGAACAGGACAAGCGCTTTAACCTGAACTACTGGGCTGGAGAGGTCACCGACTACGATGGCTACCCTGTAAGCGACCGTTCAGGGAACGTGCTCTGCTACTACCCATGGGAAGTGGAACCCGATCTCAGCGGTAGCATGTTCGAGGAAACCGCGGGAGCCCGTATGAAGAAATACGAGGTGGACAAGAACGCCACGAAGGACGGCAAGCTGATGGACAACGACATCGTACTCTTCCGCTATGCCGACGTGTTGCTGATGCGTGCCGAAGCCAAGTTCCGTAATGGCATGGATGGTCAGGCAGACTTCGATGCCGTAAGAGAACGTGTAGAAATGCCAACAAGGAAAATCAGTCTCCAGAATCTACTTGACGAGCGTCTCATGGAACTATGCTGGGAAGGCTGGCGAAGACAGGATCAGATCCGATTCAATCAGTATGAGAGCCTCTTCGAAGGCGACCTCTGGGATTCCAAAGTCAATGAGAGCGACGGACATACCACGGTATTCCCCATTCCCTCCGACATCATTACATTCAATCCGAACTTTACGCAGAACAAAGGATATTGACGTCCTTAAATGATCATTGCGGATAATGGTGCTGCAAACTGGGAGAAAGGTCTATCCTTTCTTGGAGAAAGGTGCCTGGTTTCCCGGAGTAAGGGCTACCCTTTCTTGGACCCGTGTCCGCCTGGTCACTTTGACAAAGAACGCTGCATCTTGAATGCGAGTACAAAGGTACGGCATTTCCCAGAGCCATTGGCGGGTTATGGCGGGATTGAGCATGGTAAGGCCGCCTGAGGCAAGCCAAACGACCTGAGGAAAGAGTTCTGAGCAGATGACAGTCGCCTCAGTGAAGCCCCCTTTCTGCACCCCACATACTACCTTCTCTCTCGTAGAGAGAAGTACGTATGGGGTCTGAAAGGCTTCACTTCGGCGGTTTTCACTGAGAGATGGATCAGCATGGATCAGGGGACTCTCTGACACATTTATGAGTAATACATATAAAAGAATCTTTCTTCTATTTGACTATTACCTTCTTACCGTTTTGAATGTATATACCTTTGTTAGGGAGCGAAAGGACTTCTCGCCCTTGTAGATTATAAATAGCACTACTATCAGGCTTTCCACACCTTGCTCTCGGAAAGCAAAGATTCATATCTTTCTTGTGCCAATGCCGGAATGAAACAAAATAACGACATGGATATAACTATAAGATTCTTCATGAGAAGAAATTCTATTATGATTCCCCAAATATAATAAGAAAAAATGTTGGGCGCAAAAGTGCCTGACCCTGCGCCCTATAATTGATGCCGTCTACTTCGAAGGCCATCACATTCATACTCCACATGGTGGAAAAGAATGACAAGAGATATAAATGAAAACGTTTCATACTCATTCGTGTTTGATTGTGTAACTATTCAGCGATAGCCATGTTAACCCAATTTACTATTTACGATTTATCTACGATTTTATTATTTAGCGATTTCGGAGTGCGGTAGCAAATTATTCACTCTTCACTCTTCACTTTTCACTTTTCACTTTTTACTTTTTATATGATCAGTTTCACGCGGAAGCCGCGCTTGGTCTCTTCCTCTATCACCTGGCGGCACTGCACGGAGAGTTCGCTGCGATGGGCATCGTTCAGCGGCGTAGCAGTCATCTTTTCCACCATGAAGTCGAGGGCTGTGACGGCTGACTGCTCGCTGTGGGTGATGCGCACGGTGATGGGGCGGTAGGGTGCCATCGCGCCGTCGAGCATCTTGCCGATCAGCTGCCGGGCCTTCTCTTCCTTCTCAGGGATGCCGTACTTGTGGCAGAAGGCGCTGACGGCCGAGTGCATACCGAGGAAGTCGAAGTCGGGGCCGTCAATCTCAAACACCTCCTTGCGGATGCGCTGTATGAAGGCCTTGGTGGCACTATGGACGGGCGACTCGAAGATCTGCCGGGGCGTGCCGTCCTCGTGGATATAGCCGTCGTACATGAAGAATATACGGGTGCTTACATCGTGGGCAAACTTCATCTCGTGGGTGACGATGAGCATCGTCATGCCCTCCTGGGCCAACTGACGGAT